>Ga0153932_1000072_pt1 | contig 63984 bp, 51 predicted proteins | sample TSNJ016MetaG_FD_102273 | JGI IMG/M metagenome (GOLD analysis project Ga0153932, IMG submission 102273) | Attine ant fungus gardens microbial communities from New Jersey, USA - TSNJ016 MetaG | ecosystem: Host-associated > Fungi > Mycelium > Unclassified | place: USA: New Jersey, Wharton State... | reverse complement strand
GTTGCCATCGCCGGCGAAAAGATCACCCGCGACACCGTTGTCGTGCGCGTAGATGTTGTCGCTCATGCCGTTCATCCCGAAGTTAATCCCGCAATGCGTTTAAAACTCACGTAATGGTCGTCGCTGTAGAAGCAGTTGTCGATCTGCCGACGCGGCCCTCCACATACGATCCGGCGTGCGCCGCGATCACGGGCGCGCGGCGTAGGTACGGTGTATTCGCGGTAATAGCCGCGCGGATGCGGCGGAAGCATACGCTCGCGGTTGCCAAACACAATGCCGTCTTTCTCATACGGGAAAGGTCCGCCAGCTTCGATCCGCCGTAACGTCACAACCGCCTGCTTTGGCAATTGCGCAGCGTCGACAGTCGTCTGTGACGACTCCAAACCCGCTGATGCGGCATCGCGCCTGTTCTCTCTGCGCGGATCGCTTTGCGGCCTGTTCTTGTCCTGCACTGCGAGCGGCGACTGGGCCTGCGACGCTGCTGCGGGACTGTTGCCTCCCGGGCTTGGCGAGTCCGGCGCGCTCTTGCCGCAGCCGCTCAGCACCACCAAAAGCGCCGTCAGGAAACCACAAACCCATGCGCGCTTCACAAAACCCATCCCGCTTAAAGCCCCAAAAATTGACGACCATGAAAGACGTAAGGGTATCGCTAATGACAGCCGGAATCAACGTTGGTTCAGGCGATGCCCGGTTTTTAATCAGCTCCGGTCCCCTGCCGTCAGGCCGGGCTGCAGGCCCACCGGCGTTTTCCGACCGCAATCAAATTTAGGGCGGCATCAAATATCGGACTGATCTGAGATGTTTTTATCTTGGATGGGATAATAATTCTCTCATGCGTGGCTTGGGGAGTGGACCCAGTGTCGCCTCTCTGGGGAAAGCTCTCACGGTCTGACGATCGGAACCACTGCTGTTTGGAGGACAAGCAAATCCCCTTGCATGCCTCGAGGCGTGCCGGATGATCCGGCACGCTTTTTTTTTGGCCTGAAGCAGTCATGGTCTATTTTTCGGCCGCCCAACAAAAAAGGGATTGCGACGATTCCGCAACCCCTTTCTACCAATGCATCCCGCAACTTCTGCGAGCTTGATTTACCTCACCGCGCTACAGCCGTCGTGTCCGCAACCAGCAACGCAGTCATGTTGACAATGCGTCGCACCGTTGCAGACGCCGTAAGCACGTGAACCGGCTGCGCCGCACCCAGAAGAATCGGACCGATGGCGATGTTGTTACCGGCGGCCGTCTTCAGCAGGTTGTACGAGATGTTGGCCGCATCGATATTCGGCAGCACGAGCAGGTTTGCATCGCCTTCCAGGGTTGATTCCGGCAGCACTTCGGCGCGCAACCGCGAGTCGAGTGCCACGTCGCCGTGCATTTCGCCGTCCACATCCAGCTCCGGCGCGCGTTCTTTCAGCAGCGCCAGCGTCTCGCGCATCTTGATGGCGGACGGTGCGTTGCTCGTGCCGAAGTTCGAATGCGAGAGCAGCGCGATCTTCGGCACGATCCCGAAGCGGCGCACTTCTTCCGCCGCCATGATCGTGATTTCGCAAAGCTGCTCGGGCGTCGGGTCGACGTTCACGTGCGTGTCGACAATAAAAATCTGCCGGCCCGGCAGCACCAGCGCATTCATGGCCGCGTACACGCTGCAGCCCGCCTTCTTGCCGATCACCTGATCGACGAAATGCAGATGCCGGTGCGTCGTGCTGATCGTGCCGCAAATCATGCCGTCCGCTTCGCCCTTCTTCACCAGCATGGAGCCGATCAGTGTGGTGCGGCGGCGCATTTCGAGCTTCGCCATCTGCGCGCTGATGCCCTTCCTGGCCATCATGGTGTGATACGTCTGCCAGAAATCGCGATAACGCGAGTCGTGATCCGTATCCACCACAGTGAAATCCACGCCCGGCGTCAGACGCAAACCGTACTTGGCGATGCGTTGCGTGATCACGGCCGGACGTCCGATCAGGATCGGCTTGGCGATCTTCTCGTCTACCGCGATCTGCACCGCGCGCAACACGCGCTCTTCCTCGCCCTCGGCGAACACAATGCGCTTCTTGTCCGGCTCGACGCTGCGCGCAAGCTGGAACACGGGCTTCATGGTCGTGCCGCTGTGATACACGAACTGCTGCAGGTGCTGCTCGTAAGCATCCATGTCTTCAATAGGACGCGTCGCCACGCCTGAATCCATGGCCGCCTTCGCAACGGCCGGCGCGATCTTCACGATCAGGCGCGGATCGAAAGGCTTCGGAATCAGGTACTCGGGACCGAACGACAGATCCTGGATGCCGTAAGCGGTCGCCACGATATCGCTTTGTTCCTGACGCGCCAGTTCCGCAATCGCGTTCACGGCGGCAATTTCCATCTCGCGCGTGATCGTGCTCGCGCCCGCATCCAGCGCACCGCGGAAGATGAACGGGAAGCACAGCACATTGTTGACCTGGTTCGGATAATCCGTGCGGCCGGTTGCCAGCACTGCGTCCGGTCGGACTTCCAGTGCGAGTTCCGGCAGGATTTCCGGCGTCGGGTTAGCGAGCGCGAGAATCAGCGGCTTCGGCGCCATGCCCTTCACCATGTCCTGCTTCAGCACGCCACCAGCGGAAAGGCCGAGGAAAACGTCGGCGCCTTCGATGACGTCGGCAAGCGTGCGTGCGGACGTTTCGCGCGCAAAGCGATCCTTGTCCGGGTCCATCAGTTCCACTCGGCCCTTGTAGACCACGCCGGCCAGATCCGTCACGAAGATGTTCTCGAGCTTCATGCCGAGTTCGACCAGCAAGTCGAGACAGGCAAGCGACGCGGCGCCCGCGCCCGACGCCACGAGTTTCACTTCATCGATCTTCTTGCCGACCACGACCAGACCGTTGGTAATCGCCGCCGCGACCACGATGGCCGTACCGTGCTGGTCGTCGTGGAACACCGGGATCTTCATGCGCTTGCGGGCCTCGCGCTCGACGATGAAGCAATCCGGCGCCTTGATGTCTTCGAGGTTGATGCCGCCGAACGTGGGTTCGAGCGCGCAGATCACATCGACGAGCTTCATGGGGTCCATCTCGTTCAACTCGATGTCGAACACGTCGATGCCCGCAAACTTCTTGAACAGCACAGCCTTGCCTTCCATGACCGGCTTCGACGCGAGCGGCCCGATGTTGCCAAGCCCGAGCACAGCCGTGCCGTTCGTCACCACGCCGACGAGATTGCTGCGCGCGGTGAAGCGCGCGGCGTTCAGCGGGTTCGCAACGATCTCTTCGCACGCGAATGCGACGCCCGGCGAATAGGCCAGCGCCAGATCGCGCTGGTTGATCATTTGCTTGGTCGGGGCGATCGCGATTTTGCCGGGGGTGGGAAACTCGTGGTAATCGAGCGCGGCTTCGCGGAGTTTGGCTTTGGCGTTGTCTGCTGGCGTGGTCATGAGGCGGCGGGCTTTAGGCAAGATTAGAATAGAAGTTCGAACGCATTGTAGCGCCAATCAAAGGCCGTCCCAGAAGGTGATACCCGCAATTCCCGACGCATGGCCCATTCGGACAAGGCCTCGAAAGCCGGCGGAAAGCACATGGCTGCCAGCGGTTTACGCCGCTAAATCCTTTTATCGAGATGAAACGTGCGCGAACGCGGGCGCATCGTCTCCAACTCTCTTTCGACATTGCCGGACTGCCGATGCTCTCAGAGTTTTCCCTGATCGAACGATATTTCTCCCAACCCGCGACCACGCGCCGCGCACCGGCGGCTCGAAACTCGGGTGAGGACGCGGGCGCGACGCTCGGTATCGGCGATGATTGCGCGTTGCTCGCGCCCAAGCGCGGTCAGCAACTGGCGATTTCCACCGACATGCTTGTCGCCGGCCGCCATTTCTTCCCCGATGTCTCTCCGTTCGCGCTCGGCCACAAGGCGCTCGCCGTGAACCTCTCGGACCTGGCCGCAATGGGCGCCGCGCCGCGTGCGTTCACGCTTGCGTTGTCCATGCCCAAAGCCGAGGAAAGCTGGCTCCAGGCGTTCAGCGACGGCCTCTTCCGGATGGCGAACGCGCACGGCTGCGAGCTGATCGGCGGCGATACGACCGGCGGACCGCACGTGACCATCAGCATCACGGTCTTCGGCGACGTTCCTGCCGCGCGCGCGTTGCGCCGCGACGCCGCGCGCCCCGGCGACGACATCTGGGTCTCGGGACAGCTAGGCAACGCGCGCGCCGGACTCGGCATCAAGCGGCAGGAGTGGTCAGTAAAAGACGCCGCCAGCGAAGCCATCGCGATCAAGGCGCTCGAGCAGCCCGAGCCGCGCGTGGCGCTCGGCATTGCGTTGCGCGGCGTGGCGCACGCCGCGCTGGATCTCTCCGACGGCCTCGCGGGCGACCTCCTGCACATATTGAAGCGCTCGAACATGCGCGCGACCGTCGACGTGGATCTCGTACCGCGCTCTCCCGTCATCGATGCATTGCCGGCGGCCGCCCAGTTGCCGTGCGTCCTCGCCGGCGGCGACGACTACGAACTCTGCTTTACCGCGCCAGTCGAGGCGCGCGCAAAAATCCAACGCTCGGCCAAGCAGGTGGGCGTGCTCGTGACGCGCATCGGTACAATCGAGGGTCTTGCTGCTCTCACTGACACGCCCGCCATCGACTGGCGCAATCATGCCGGTCCCGTATCGTTTACGGCATCGGGCTACGACCACTTTCATGCAGACTGACCCGATCACCGAGACTATCGACGACAAACCGCGTCCCAAGCCAAAGCGCCGGACGAGCGCCCGCTTCATGCTGTCGCATCCGCTTCACATACTGTCGCTGGGTTTCGGCAGCGGCTTGTCCCCGGTTGCGCCCGGCACCGTCGGCACATTGTTCGCGTGGGCGTCGTTCGTGGCGTTCAACCCGTACCTCACCGTTGCCGAATGGGCCGTGCTAATCGCCGTGGGCTTCGTCGCCGGGTGCTGGTTCTGCGGCTTCACGGCGAAGAAAATGGGTATCGAGGATCCGTCGCCGGTCGTGTGGGACGAGATCGTCGCGTTCTGGCTCGTGTTGCTGCTTGTCACGCCCGCCACGTTCACCGGACAGTTGTGGGCGTTTATCGTGTTCCGCTTCTTCGATATGGTTAAACCGCCGCCCATCAGCTATTTCGATCGTCATCTGAAGGGCGGCTTCGGCATCATGTTCGATGACATCGCGGCCGCGTTTTTCTCGTTGCTCGTGATCGCGCTGTGGCGCATGACGATTTGATGCCGCGCGTTATCGATTCTCTCCTGCCCACACGATCAGCCCACTAGCGAGTCCCATCATGGCCACCGATAAAGTCGTCCACCAGCTCGCCATTCGTGCCGGCAACAAACTGCGTGATGAGCGCCTGATGCTCGCGACGGCGGAATCGTGCACGGGCGGCATGGTCGCGGCTGCGATGACTGATATTTCCGGCAGCAGCGCGTGGTTCGAGCGGGGGTTCGTCACGTATTCGAATGCCGCCAAGACCGAGATGATCGGCGTGCCGGCCGACCTGATCGAGCGTCACGGCGCGGTGAGCGAACCGGTTGCCAAGGCCATGGCCGAAGGTGCACTCAGGAACAGCCGGGCGCAGGTTTCGCTGTCCATTACGGGCGTAGCGGGTCCGGGCGGCGGTACGGAAACCAAGCCGGTCGGCATGGTTTCATTTGCATGGAGCAACCGGCTGCATACCTCTGTCGAGACGCAGTTGTTCAAGGGCGACCGCGAACAGATTCGCACCCAGGCAGCGGCGCATGCGCTGCGCGGTCTGCTCGAACTATTAGAACGAAGGGAACGGTGAACAAGCGGATGTTGGCTAGACAGGCAAAAACCGGAACCGCGAATCATGGGTGGGCATGCTGATGCCGGCGTTTGCCTACGACACGGCTCAGATCATCAAATGGCTCGGCGCATCTACCGTGGCCAAGGCGCGCGGGTACGTCGACGAAGTCAGGCACCTGCACTGGGACAACGACGTTCTGCGTGCCGACGTGAAAGGCACCCAGCGCCAGCCGTATCACGTCGAAGTGAAGTTCCGTGACGACCGTGGCGCGATCTCAGCCCAAGGCCGCTGTTCGTGCCCGGTCGGATTCGGCTGCAAGCACGCTGCCGCCGCGTTGCTCGCGACCGCCAGCGACAAACCCGAGGAACCCGACTCAGTACGCGCCGAAGTCGCCGGCTGGCTTGAAGGATTTCGCTCACGGTTTGCATCGACACGCAGTACGGCTGCGAAGAAAACCACCGAAGCAAATGGCGCCCTGGCGCTCGCTTACGTGCTCGGCACGTCGCGCGTCATGCGCATGCCCGAGGTCGCGCTGCACAAGGTGCGCCTGAGTCCGGACGGCTCGCTCCAGACGCTCGACCGGCCCTGGACCAATCTCGACTCAGCGCTCGTCAAACAGCCGAAATTCGTCAGCGACGACGACCTGACCATTCTTCGTGCGCTGATCATCGGACGCACGCGCAACGACTTCGGCGGCTTCGCCCTGCACGGTGAAGAAGGCGCGGATCTGCTGCAACGCATGCTCGCAACCGGACGCCTTTTCACGGCCACGCCTTCGTCGCGGGATGTGGGCGAACCGCGCCGGCCGTTGACGCAGGGCGAAGCGCGGCCGGGTCGCATTGAATGGACGCCGGACCCGGACGACCGCGTGCGGCCCGTGCTGCAAACGGAGCCGGCATCGACCTTCGTCATCACGACCGAACCGTTGTGGTTCGCCGATGCCGAAACGCGCGAAGCCGGCATCGTCAACATGCCTCAGCCGGCGCGGCAACTCGTCGATTACCTCGCGATGCCGCCCATCTCGCTCGCCGAAGCGCCGCTTGTCGGCGCCATGTTGCGCGAGGTCGCGTCCGACCTGCCGCCGCCTCCGGGCCACGAAACGCTGAATCTACAGATCGTCGATATTGAACCGGTGCCCGTGCTCGTGCTCGACACGCAGTCCATCAGCGGAACATGGCGGCCGCGTGAGGAACGCACGGGGGCGAGCGTGCTGGATTTCGCCCTGCTGAGTTTCGATTACAGCGGCTTCAGCATCGACCCCACGCACGCCACTACGATCTTGCGCACGGAGTCCGGCGACATGGTCCAGGTGAAGCGCCGTCACGACGTGGAAACGCGGTATTCGAACCAGCTCTACGAGCTTGGATTTCGCAAGATTCCGGCGCACCAGCGCTTCGGACCGAAGGCCATTCCGGCCGGCGTGCTCGGCTTGCCGGCATCGGCCGCCTGGGCCTTGTTCACGAGCGACACCGTGCCGTCGTTGCGCGAGGACGGCTGGCGCATTTCCATGTCGCCCGAATTCCGCTTCGATTTCATCGAGATCGACGATATCCAGGGCACCGCGCACCACAGCACCGACGGCTGGTTCGACCTCGAACTCGGCATTGCCGTCGGGGAACGGAGCGTGCGACTGGAGCCGCTGCTCGCCGACCTGTTCCAGCGCGACCGGCGCTGGCTGGCGGGGGCGATCGATTCGATTCCGGACGACGAAGGCATCGAACTCAATACCGATCTCGGCGAACGACTGCGGCTGCGTGCATCGCGGATCAAGCCGGTGGTGCGCGTGCTGATCGATCTCTTCGACACCCTCGGTACGCAACCGCTGCGCGTCTCCGAAAAAGACGCCGGCCGTCTGGAAGCGCTCACCGACACCGGCCGCTGGCAGTTCCACGGTGATGTCTCCATCCGTGAACTCGCGCAACGATTGCAGGAAGGACCGGGATTGCGTGAAGTCCCGGTCCCTCGCGGCTTGAACGCAGAGCTTCGCGTCTATCAGCGCGAAGGCCTCAACTGGATGCAGTATCTGCGCGAACGCAACCTGTCCGGCGTGCTCGCCGATGACATGGGACTCGGCAAGACCGTGCAGACGCTCGCCCACATTCTCGTTGAAAAGGAATCGGGCCGGCTCGACCGTCCCGCGCTCGTAGTGCTGCCGACTACGCTCGTTCACAACTGGCGAGAGGAAGCGAAGAAGTTTGCACCCGATCTTCGCGTGCTCGACCTGCATGGCCCCCAACGCAAGGATCGCTTCGATCAGATCAGCGAGCACGATCTCGTGTTGACCACGTATCCGCTGTTGTGGCGCGACCTGGCCATGTTGTCGCTGTACGAGTATCACTTGCTGATCCTCGACGAAGCGCAGACCGTGAAGAATGTCGCGACAAAGGCTGCCAAGGGGATTCGTGATTTGAGTTCGCGGCATCGGCTTTGTCTGACGGGTACGCCGCTTGAAAATCACCTGGGCGAGTTGTGGGCGCAGTTCGATTTCCTGCTGCCGGGATTCCTTGGCACGCAGAAAGATTTCACCAAACGCTGGCGCACGCCCATCGAAAAATACGAGGACCCGGTGCGCCGTGATTTGCTCGTGCGGCGGATCCGGCCATTCATGTTGCGTCGAAGGAAAGACGAAGTCGCAAAGGAATTGCCGCAGAAGACGACTATTGTTCGGACTGTATCGCTCGAGGGTTCGCAGCGGGATTTATACGAGACCGTGCGAATCGCGATGCAGGAAAAGGTGCGAATGGCGGTGGCCGATCAAGGTTTGGCGCGCAGCCATATCGTCGTGCTGGAGGCGTTGTTGAAGCTGCGTCAGGTTTGCTGCGATCCGTCGCTGGTGAAGCTCACGCGGGCGAAGCGCGTGGAGGAATCGGCGAAGCTTGATTTGCTGCTCGATATGCTGCCCGAGTTGCTTGAAGAAGGACGGCGTGTGCTGCTGTTTTCGCAGTTCACGGGGATGCTTGCGATCATCGCCGCTGCGCTCGATAAAGCCGGTTTGCCGTACGTGACGTTGACGGGCGATACACGTGATCGCGTGACGCCGGTGACGCGTTTTCAGGATGGCGAAGTGCCATTGTTCCTGATCAGTTTGAAGGCAGGTGGAGTTGGGTTGAACCTGACCGCCGCCGATACCGTGATTCACTACGATCCGTGGTGGAATCCCGCGGCGGAGAATCAGGCGACGGACCGTGCGCATCGGTTGGGGCAGTTGAAGCCGGTGTTCGTGTACAAGTTGATCGTGGCGGGGAGTATTGAGGAGCGCATCGTGGCGATGCAGGATCGTAAAGCCGCTCTCGCCGATAGTATTTTGCGTGAGGACGCAGCGGCCGGAGCCAAGTTCTCGGCGGAGGATATTGAGGCGTTGCTGGCGCCGATGCCGCAGGGGTGATGTGTATTTTTTGGACGCTTTTTGGCGCCTTGGGCGGGGTCGGGGTTGGTGCCGGGTTGTTGCTCTTTAGGTCTTCGCGCGTTCCGTCTTGGCTGATCTTTTTCGCACTATTAGCCACTGTGCGTGGCGGCACTTCATTTCACGGGTTTTGCGCTAGCGCTCGGGATAGTGTTCGTTGCGGTCGGAGTTAATGCCGGGTTGTTGCTGTTTGAGCTTGCTCGCGTTCTGTTCTGGCTGATTTCTTTAGCACTATTAGCCACTGTGCGTGGCGGCACTTCATTTCTTTTTCCAACGGCGAAAAAGAAACGAAGCAAAGAAAACGCCTCTCCACCGAGGGCTCATAAGTGTCCCGAGCGTGCACGTACAACTGTTTGGTACTTCAGAAGAACGCTCGACGCCATAACCACCAACAGTTGAACCCCTCCCCCTCCGGCAACAGATACCCACACGCTTCGCCACCAGTAACTGTGGCAGTCAATACGAAAACCTCGCCAAGGCATACTAAGGGCGAAGCCCATAACGGCTCCACAGCATCCTGAACCCGAGGCTTCGCGACCGGGATCCCTGGCAGGCGCGGGCGCAACGGAACCAGTACAGCCACGCCCTCCGTTTGGGCGTCAGCGCGCGCAGCGCGGAGGCCTAATTAGCGGATTCCCACACTGGTGGCGAAGCGTGTGGGTTGCCGTGTTCGGAGGGGGAGGGTTTCAAGTGTTCTTGATTGCGGCGTCGAGCGTTCTTGTGAAGTACCAAACAGTTATCACTGCACGCTCGGGACACTTATGTGCCGTCGGTGGAGAGGCGTTTTCTTTGCTTCGTTTCTTTTTCGCCGTTGGAAAAAGAAATGAAGTGCCGCCACGCACAGTGGCTAATAGTGCGAAAGAGATCAGCTAGAACGAAACGCGCGGTAGCCTAAAAAGCAGCAACCCAGCACCAACCGCAACCAACCAAAACCCCCTCTCCGAGCGCCAGCGAAAACTCAAACCACCACAGTCTGCGCCTCACCAGCCTTCGACTCCCGAACCCGCCCGATCGCCCAAACCTGCTCCCCTGCCGCCGACAAGATCCCCGTTGCAGCTTCGGCGTCAGCCGCATCAACAACAACGACCATCCCGATCCCGCAATTGAACACTCGATGCATCTCCGCATCAGCCACACCGCCGTGCTTCTGCAGCCACGAGAACAACGGCGGCAGCGGCCACGCCCGATGATCCAGCTCAACGGTCAAGCCATCGCGCAGAACCCGCGGAATATTCTCGACCAGCCCGCCGCCGGTGATATGCGCCATGCCCTTCACGGCCATCTGCGACATCAGCGACAACAACGGCTTCACATAAATATGCGTCGGCGCCATCAGTGCATCAGCAAGCGTTCGGCCATCGAAATCGGCATTCAGATCCGGCTGTGCCCGCTCGATGATCTTGCGCACCAGCGAATACCCGTTCGAATGAATCCCCGACGAAGCCAGACCCAAAACCACATCGCCCGGCTTGATGGTCGAGCCATCGATAATCTTGCTCTTTTCCACCGCGCCAACCGCAAATCCCGCCAGATCGTATTCGCCATCGGGATACATGCCCGGCATTTCGGCGGTCTCGCCACCGATCAACGCGCAACCGGCGAGCTCGCAACCCTGCGCAATGCCCTGCACCACAGTCGCGGCCGTATCCACATCCAGCTTGCCGCAAGCGAAGTAATCGAGGAAAAACAGCGGCTCGGCGCCTTGCACAAGAATGTCGTTCACGCTCATGGCGACGAGATCCTGGCCGACGGTATCGTGCTTGTTCAGTTGAAACGCAAGGCGCAGCTTCGTGCCCACGCCGTCGGTGCCGGACACGAGCACCGGCTCCTTGTAGCGTTTGGGCACTTCGAACAGCGCGCCGAATCCGCCGATCCCCCCCAACACGCCGTCGCGCATGGTTTTCTTGGCAAATGGCTTGATCCGGTCGACGAGCGCGTCGCCGGCATCGATGTCCACGCCCGCATCGCGATAGGACAAACCTTGGGCGGGTGCGCCCGTGCGCTCTGGGGCGGATTTCGGTTGATTCATGGGGGATCGGCGAGAAGGTCGGTAAAATGAGATTTTAACCGATGCTGGCCGTCCAACCTGATTTCTCGCAGTTCCCGGCCGCGGCTCCAAAGTACCGTTCCACCCCTTTTTGAGACTCACGCCTATCCGGCGGGTGTCTCGACCTTGCGCTCAATGCCTTTTGCACCGGTTCATGCCGGACATCAGCAAAGTTGAGCGCGCCGTTTTCAAGACACGCCCTGACGGAACCGATTGCCCGTGCAACGCCAACTGACGCTCGATCTCGGCACGCCGCCGCTCGCCACCTTCGACAATTTTTTCGCCGCCGGCAACCACGAGCTGGTCACGCGCCTGCGCGAACTCGAAGGCGCGCTCGCCGCAGGGCCGGTGGCCGACCGGACCTTCTACGTCTGGGGCGAGGCGGGCAGCGGCCGCAGCCACCTGCTGCAGGCGCTGATGCACGAAGCCAACGGCCGCGCGCGTTTCCTGAGTCCGCAGGCGCCGCTCGCCGCATTCACCTTCGACCCGAACGCCAACATCTACGCCGTCGATGACTGCGAACGCCTCTCGGGCGCACAGCAAATCGCGCTTTTCAACCTGTTCAACGAGGTGCGCGCCCATCCTTCCAGTGCGCTCGTGGCGACGGGGAACGTGGCGCCGCTAGGGTTATCGGTGAGAGAAGACTTGCGCACGCGCCTCGGCTGGGGACTGGTCTTCCAGCTCACGCCCCTTTCCGACGAAAGCAAGGCCACCGCGCTGAAACACGCGGCGCGCGAACGCGGTATCGATCTGGCGGATGATGTGCCGGCCTACCTGCTCACCCATTTCCGGCGCGACATGCCAAGCCTGATGAAGCTTCTCGACGAACTCGACCGCTTTTCGCTGGAGCAAAAGCGCGCGGTCACCCTGCCCTTGCTGCGTACGATGCTCGCCAAAAAGGAAGATGAAGCGCCGCGCCCGCAAACCGAGCTTTTCTGACCCTGGACGGCAGGCACGCGCCGTCCCGACAGCCCGCCGAACGCTTCCACCCGCTTCAAGTAAAATGCGCTCCCATGAACCTAGCCCTATTTGATCTCGATCACACCCTCATCCCGACGGACAGCGACCACGAATGGGGTCGCTTCATGGCGAGGCTCGGTATTGTCGATGCCGAAAAGTTCGCGAAGCAAAACGACGCGTTCTATGCGCAGTACAAGGACGGCACGCTCGATATCCACGCCTACCTGAATGCCCAGCTTTCCCCGCTGGCGCGGCATCCGCGCACGCAACTGGACGACTGGCACGCGCAGTTCATGCGCGAGGTCATCACGCCGGCCATCCAGCCCGCCGCGCTCGAACTGGTGCGCAAACACCAGGAAGCGGGCGATCTCTGCTGTCTCGTGACCGCCACGAATGCGTTCATCACGGCGCCGATCGGCCAGGCATTCGGCATTGACGCGCTGATCGCCTGCGAGGTCGAAACGGTCGACAATATCCCGAACGGCGAGCTCACCGGCCGCCCCACGGGCACGCCGAGCTTTCGCGAAGGCAAGATCGTGCGTACCGAAATGTGGCTCGCTTCCATGGGAAAAAGCCTGGGCGACTTCGAACACAGCTACTTCTACAGCGACTCGCATAACGACATTCCTCTGCTAGAGAAAGTCACCGACCCGATCGCGACCAATCCCGACGACACCCTGCGCGCTCATGCGCAGTCCCGCGGCTGGCGCATCCTGGAAATCTTCTCCCCACGTGATTAAAAAACTCATCCGCAAGCTGTTCGGCCAGGAAAGCGCCAAAGAGGACGCTCCGGCGACCGCCCCGCTCGTTGCTGCATCCGGCGACGATGTAAAACCTGCCCGCAAGACCACGCGCAAGAAGGCGGCGCCGGCCGAAACCAGGCGCGATCCGAACGTGCCGGTGATCCTGTCGGCGGACGTACATGGCATCGACCCGTCGCTGATCTCGAAGAACGCGATCCGTGTGACCGAAGGGCTGCAACAAGCCGGGCATCGGGCGTTCATCGTGGGGGGCGCCGTGCGCGACCTGCTGCTGAACGTGGCGCCGAAGGACTTCGACGTTGCAACAGACGCCACGCCCGACCAGGTGCAAAAACTGTTTCGCCGGGCGCGCATCATCGGTCGGCGGTTTCAGATCGTGCACGTGCAGTTCGGGCAGGACATCATCGAGACATCGACGTTCCGCGCTCTCGTCGATACCCCCGCCGACGCGCCGCCGTCGCCACCTCCGCCACGTTTGAGACGCGGCGAGATGGACACACGCACGCATGCAGTCGATGCCAGCGGCCGCGTGCTGCGCGACAACGTCTGGGGCGAGCAGCACGAAGACGCCACGCGCCGCGACTTCACGATCAACGCCATGTATTACGATCCGGCGACGCAAACCGTGCTGGATTATCACGACGGCATGGCCGACATCCGCGCGCGGTTGCTGCGCATGATCGGAGACCCCGCGACGCGTTACAGGGAAGATCCGGTGCGCATGCTGCGCGTGGTGCGTTTTGCTGCGAAGCTCGGCTTCGAGATCGAGTCCGCGACCCGCGCGCCGATTGCGGAACTGGCTGATCTGATCAGCAATGTTCCTGCAGCGCGTCTCTTCGACGAGATGCTCAAGCTGCTGCTCTCAGGCCACGCGCTCGCGTGCCTGACGCGTTTGCGCGCTGAAGGTTTGCATCACGGCGTATTGCCTCTGCTCGACGTGATTTTCGAATCCACGCACGGCGAGAAATTCATCACGCTGGCGCTGACCAACACTGACGAGCGCGTGCGTGCGGGCAAAGGGGTATCGCCGGGGTTCCTCTTCGCCACGCTGCTCTGGAACGACATGCAGTCGCGCTGGCAGCAATACACGCTCGCCGGTGAGTTCCCCGTGCCGGCGTTGCATCGCGCGATGGACGACGTGCTCGACATGCAGACCGAAAAGCTTGCTATCCACAAGCGGTTTTCATCGGATATGCGGGAGATCTGGGGCCTGCAACATCGGCTTGAAAAACGCTCCGGCCGCAGCGCGATGAAGCTGCTGGAACACCAAAGGTTTCGGGCGGGTTATGATTTCCTCCTGCTCCGGTGTGAATCGGGCGAACTGGATGCATCGGTTGGCCAGTGGTGGACGGATTTCATCGAAGGGGACGCTGCTGCGCGAGAGTCACTTGTTTCGCAAGGCGGGAAGGACCGGGCACCCAAGAAACGACGGCGGCGCAGCAGCAACGCCAAAAGCCGCAGGCCGGGTGACGGAATGGAGGGCGGCGCGAGCAGCGGGGACGCATCGGCTCGTGAAGAACGTGATGTGCGCGAAGAGCGCGACGTGCGGCACGGCGACGATTGACGCGGCCCGTGCGCGTGCTTTGCGCCTGCTTTGTGCATGCTAGGCAGCGCATTCGCGTCGTGTTTCGCCGAACGACAGTCGTAGGATTCATGCCATGACGGTAGCTTATCTGGGCCTGGGCGCAAACCTTGGCGATGCGCGCCAGACCCTGAAAGACACAGTCGTGTGTCTTGCTCAGCAACACACGATCAGCGTGCTCGCGAAATCGAGCCTCTATCGCACCGCGCCGATCGACGCTGGTGGCGACGAGTACTTCAATTGTGTCGTCAAGATCGATACCACCCTGCCCGCGCGACACTTGCTGCGGCTGTGCCATTCCATTGAAGAGCACTTCGGGCGCGAGCGGCCATACCGCAACGCGCCGCGCACGCTCGACCTCGACATCCTGCTGTTCGGCGACTCATGCATTGAAGAAGCCGATCTCGTGGTCCCGCACCCGCGTCTCACCGAACGCGCGTTCGCACTCGTGCCGCTGATCGAACTCGATAGCGAGGTGATCATCGCCCAGCGCGGCCGCGCTGATGAGTTCCTGGCATCGGTCGAAGACCAACGCATCGAAAAAGTGGCGACGCATTTGTGCCCGCTTTTCGCCTCCCGCTGCACATCCCGTCGCGAAGCCTGAACGCTCTCTCGCGCATAGCCTCACAACCACGAAAACGCCATGAGCACGCCGCTTACCGTCACCGCGCCGCAATTGCGCCCGCCGCACAGATACATAGCGATAGAAGGGCCGATTGGCGTCGGCAAGACCACGCTCGCGCGGCTGCTCGCGGAGCGCTGGTCCATGCGTACGCTTTTCGAGCGCCAGCAGGAGAATCCGTTTCTCGAACGGTTTTATCGCGACAACTCGCGTTACGCGCTCGCCACGCAATTACAGTTCGCGTTGCAACGCGCGCAACAGGCTCAGGAAATCGGCGCGGCGCTCGTGGGCGGCGCAGGACATGTCGGGCAATCCGCGCTCACGCCGCTGATCACGGATTTCATCACCGAGAAAACCGCGCTGTTCGCACGGCTGACGCTGGCGGACGACGAGTTCGAGCTGTTCCGCGAGGTATCGAGGCGCTTCAATGCGCCGGCGCCGGCGCCCGATCTCGTGGTGTATCTGCAGGCCAGTCCGGAGGTGCTGTTCGCGCGCATCCAGAAACGCGCGGTGCCCATGGAGCTGCAGATCCCCGATGCCTACCTGCGCGCCCTCTGCGACGCCTACAATGACTTCTTCTATCACTACGACGCCACGCCGTTATTGACGGTGAACGCCGAGCATTTGAACCCGCTGGAATCGGAAGCCGATCTGGCGCTGCTGATCGAACGTATTGAAACCATGCGCGGGCGCAAGGAATTCTTTGTCAAGGGCACGTCACTCTAAGTCCGTCCGGGCGGCGCGCCAGCGTGCCGTCTCTTATCTAGTCGATGTGGAAATTGCCATGGCGTATTTGCAGGAAACCAGCCGCACCGCGATCACCGTTCCGAAGCTTCGGACCATGCGCGAAGCCGGCGAAAAGATCACGATGCTGACGTGTTACGACGCCAGCTTTTCCGCGCTGCTCGACCGCGCGGGTGTGGACGTGATGTTGATCGGCGATTCGCTTGGCAATGTGCTGCAGGGCCATGGCACGACGTTGCCCGTGGTGCTCGATGACATTGCGTATCACACCGCTGCCGTCGCGCGCGGCAACAAGAATGCGCTCGTGGTGGCGGACATGCCGTTCGGCACGGTCGGCTCACGCGAAGAGACTTACGCGAACGCCGTGAAGCTGATGCGCGCCGGCGCGCAGATGGTGAAGATCGAAGGCGGGGAATGGTCGGCGGAGATCGTGCGATTCCTGGTTGATCGCTCCATTCCGGTGTGCGGGCACGTGGGCTTGACGCCGCAATCCGTGCACGCGTTCGGCGGCTTCAAGGTGCAGGGCAAGACCGATGCCGGCGCCGACCAGATGCGTCGCGACGCGTTGGCGTTTCAGGAAGCCGGTGCGCAATTGCTGGTGATCGAAGCAGTGCCTACGTTGCTCGCGCGAGAGGTCACGGAACAATTGGTTATCCCGACGATCGGCATAGGCGCGGGTATCGATTGTTCTGGCCAGGTGCTCGTGCTGCACGACATGCTGGGAATCTTTCCCGGCAAACGGCCGCGTTTCGTGAAGGATTTCATGCAGGGCCAGCCGAGTATTTTTGCGGCGGTTGAAGCGTACGTTCAGGCCGTGAAGGACAAGAGTTTTCCCGGGCCGGAGCATACTTTTTAAAGCTTTTTAGCTCTTGCGTTTCAGCCGCGCGGCCACTGCGCCGCGCAACGCGTTGCAGATCATCAGCGCTTCGGCGCGGTTCAAATCTTCGAGCGTCAGCGCGCATTCTTCTGCTTCCAGCTCTTCCAGCAAGACGCCGCGCATCACGCCCGGCAGCAATCCCGCGCCGAGCGGCGGCGTTTTCCACCGGCCATCGCGCTTCAAGAATACGTTCGACCGCCCGCCTTCCGTCAGCTCGCCGCGCTCGTTGAAGAACAGCATATCGAACGCGCCATGCGTTTCGGCCTCGCGCCATGCACGGTCGTAATCCTCACGCGATGTCGTCTTGTGTTCGAGCAACGGATCATTGGAAGAGCGCGGCGCAAAGCCATATTCCGATGCCAGCAACACGCTCACCGTTTGCTCCGCCAACGGCGCAAGGGGCGCGCTCGTTACGTTGATCTCGCCGCTTTTCGCCAGTGCAATCCTGAGTCTGTACGAGGCGTCTTGTTCAAACCCGGCGCAGGTTTCATCGACAAGACTTTGCAGCGCAGTCCGGTCAAGCGGAAACCCGCACCACCCGGCGCTCGATGCCAACCGCGCCAGATGCCGGCCCCAATGGCGAATCCCGTCCTTCGTTGCGAATGTGGTCTCGAAGAGCTGGAAACCCGGATCGGAGCCAGTCAGGAATTGCGCTTTCAATTGGCACTCCTCGAATTCATCGGCGGCGACGCTGTCCAGCACAATACCCGCGCCGATACCCATCCTGCCCCGGCCATGCTCGATTTCAATCGTGCGGATCGGCACGGACAAACAGAAGTCATCACGCGCGTCCAGCCAGCCTATGGCGCCGGTATAAATACCGCGCGGCGTGCTTTCGAGCGCGTCGATCAATTGCATGGTCTTGTGTTTCGGCGCGCCCGTGATCGATCCGCACGGCAACAGCGCGCGCAGGATATCGGCGAACGAGGTGCGGGGCCGCGAACGCGCCTCCACGGTCGATGTCATTTGCCACACCGACTTGTACGCCTCGACCGTGAACAATTGCGGCACCCGGACGCTTCCGGTCACGGCCACGCGCGCCATGTCGTTGCGCAACATATCCACGATCATCACGTTCTCAGCGCGATTTTTCGGATCGTCTCGCAGCCATTCCGGGTCGGCGCTGCGCGGCGCGGTGCCTTTCATTGGTCGGGCGCGAAGTAAATCACCCTCACGTTCGATGAACAACTCCGGCGAGCACGACAACACGTCACGCCCGTCGGGCATCGCGATCAACGCGCCATAGCGTACCGGTTGCCGCTCCCTCAGCCTTCGGTACAACCCAATGGCCGAACCGAACACATCGAACGCGAGACGGAATGTGTAATTGATCTGATACGAGTCGCCCGCCTGCAGCGCCTCCTGCACACCCGCGATGGCATGTTCGAACGCATCGGGCGTCACACTCGATTCGATGTTCGCCACTCCCGCCACCGACGGCTGGTCAGCCAATCCGTTGTCATTTTCAGCGAGCCACTGTTCGGCCTCTTCCCGCGACAAAAACGTACATTCGCGAAACAACAAAAAGCGCAGCGCGGCATTGCCGGGCTGCGCCAACTGCAGATTGCGGCCGAATTCGTAGTCCGCCAGCACGACTACGTGCAAACCATCGTGCAGGTCTCGCCTGACGCTCGCGCACACGTCGTCCAGCTCTGCCGCTTCGTGACACGACCGTTCGCGCACGAAGCCGGCGTAAAGGCGACTCGACCGCCTTCCGGCGGTCGAGTCGCAATCGTCGAGCAGCGCGAAAACCTCGCCGCGTTGCTGCATGATCAGTGCCTCAATCGAAGAAACTCTTCACCCGATCGAACCAGCTCTTGCTTTGCGGACTATGACGCGAGCCGCCTTCCGTCAGCGAACGCTCGAACTGCTTGAGCAGGTCGCGTTGCTGATCGGTGAGCTTGACCGGCGTTTCGACCTGGACGTGCACATACAAGTCTCCGGCGATACTCGAACGCAATCCCTTGATGCCCTTGCTGCGCAGACGGAACGTCTTGCCCGACTGCGTACCTTCCGGCACCGTAAAGCTCGCGCGCCCGGCCAGCGTCGGCACTTCGATCTCGCCGCCAAGCGCCGCCGTGGTGAACGGAATCGGCATCTGGCAATGGAGGTCGTCGCCATCGCGCTCGAACACCGAATGCTGCTTGATGTGAATCTCGACGTACAAGTCGCCGCTCGGACCGCCGTTGATGCCCGGCTCGCCGTTACCCGACGAACGAATCCGCATGCCGTCGTCGATACCCGCCGGAATCTTCACCTCCAGCGTCTTCGTTTCCTTCACCTTGCCCGCGCCGTGGCAATGACCGCACGGTTCAGGAATGAAGGTGCCGGTGCCGTGACACTTCGGGCACGTTTGCTGGATGCTGAAGAAACCCTGCGACATTCGCACGGTGCCTTGTCCGTGACACGTCGGACATGTTTCCGGTTTCGTGCCGGCCTTGGCGCCCGAGCCTTTGCAGATCTCGCAATTGACCCAGCTCGGTACACGAATTTGCGTGTCGTACCCGTGCGCTGCCTGCTCCAGCGAAATTTCCATGCTGTAGCGCAAATCTGCACCACGATAAACCTGTGGACCTGCGCGCCCGCGTCCGGCGCCTGCACCCGCGCCGCCCCCGGCCGCCTGCCCGAAGATGTCGCCGAATATATCGCCGAAGGCATCGGCGAACCCGCCGAAACCCTGCTGGCCAGCACCGGCCATGTTTGGATCGACGCCGGCATGTCCGTACTGGTCGTAAGCCGCGCGCTTTTGCGGATCCGAGAGCATTTCGTAGGCCTCCTTGGCCTCCTTGAAACGCTCTTCCGCATCCTTGCTATCCGGATTGCGGTCGGGGTGATGCTTCATTGCAAGCTTGCGATACGCCTTCTTGATTTCGTCGTCGCTCGCGTTCTTCGCGACGCCCATAACCTCGTAGTAATCCCGTTTCGCCATATCGGTTCAGCGCCACCGCGCCCGATCTTTTCGATCAGGCCGACAGCTCCCTCTTGGATGCCTGGAGTCTTGCGACTCATGTGATTTGTCGACGCTTCGCCTTCGTACGATTCGCCCGGTCAGCCTGTGACCGGCGACAATAATTCGCACAAAGCGCCGCGCCCTCTAAAAAACAACGTGCCCGGGGAGCCAATTGGCTCGCCAGGCGCGTTCTTCGTACTTGCGCTCAACTTCTCGCAAGACATCTTCCATCGCGGTCCCGCACGAAGTCGCACGAGACCGGTTCAACCTTCGCCGATGACACGCTTTCGCGATTCAATCGACTTAGTCCTTCTTCACTTCCTTGAAGTCGGCATCGACAACGTCGTCGTGCTGCTCCGGCGCCGCCTGCGCGCCTGCACCGCCCGCTGCACCAGCCGCCGCGCCCGCAGCACCTTGCGCTGCAGCCATGTCGGCGTACATCTTTTCGCCGAGTTTCTGCGACGCCGTGGACAGCGTTTCAATCTTCGCGTCAATGCTGGCCTTGTCGCTCGCAGTGCTCTTAAGCGCTTCTTCAAGATCCTTCAACGCAGCTTCGATCTGTTCCTTCTCGGCCGCTTCAATCTTGTCGCCGTACTCAGCCACGGCCTTCTTCGTGCTGTGCACCAGCGCGTCGCCCTGATTGCGCGAGTCGGCCAGTTCACGCAGACGATGATCTTCGTCAGCGTTCGCTTCAGCATCCTTCACCATCTTGTCGATCTCGGCGTCAGACAGACCCGAGTTCGCCTTGATGACAATCTTGTTTTCCTTGCCGGTCGCCTTGTCCTTCGCGCCGACGTGGAGAATGCCGTTCGCGTCGATGTCGAAGCTCACTTCGATCTGCGGCGTGCCGCGTGCTGCCGGCGGAATGCCTTCGAGATTGAACTCGCCCAGCAGCTTGTTGCCTGCCGCCATTTCGCGCTCACCCTGGAAAACCTTGATGGTCACGGCGCTCTGGTTGTCGTCGGCGGTCGAATAGACTTGTGCGTGCTTCGTCGGGATGGTCGTGTTCTTGTTGATCATCTTCGTCATCACGCCGCCAAGGGTTTCAATACCCAGCGACAACGGCGTCACGTCCAGCAGCAACACGTCCTTGCGATCGCCCGACAGAACCTGGCCCTGGATCGCGGCGCCAACAGCCACGGCTTCGTCCGGGTTCACGTCACGACGCGGTTCCTTGCCGAAGAATTCCTTGACCTTGTCCTGCACCTTCGGCATACGCGTCATACCGCCGACCAGGATGATGTCGTCGATATCGCCGACCTTCACGCCTGCATCCTTGATAGCGACACGGCACGGTTCCATGGTGCGCTCGATCAATTCCTCGACCAGCGACTCCAGCTTCGCACGCGTAATTTTCAGGTTCAAGTGCTTCGGACCCGACGCGTCAGCCGTGATGTACGGCAGGTTGATCTCGGTCTGAGCCGCCGATGACAACTCGATCTTCGCCTTTTCCGCCGCTTCCTTCAGGCGTTGCAGCGCGAGCACGTCCTTCGACAGATCGACGCCTTGTTCCTTCTTGAACTCGCCGATGATGTATTCGATGACGCGCTGGTCGAAATCTTCACCACCCAGGAACGTGTCACCGTTCGTGGACAGCACTTCGAACTGCTTTTCGCCGTCAACGTCTGCGATTTCGATGATCGACACGTCGAACGTACCGCCGCCCAGGTCATAGACGGCAATCTTGCGGTCGCCCTTTTCGTTCTTGTCCAAGCCGAACGCGAGCGCGGCTGCAGTCGGTTCGTTGATGATGCGCTTCACGTCCAGACCAGCAATACGGCCTGCGTCTTTCGTGGCCTGACGCTGGCTGTCATTGAAGTACGCCGGAACCGTGATCACAGCTTCCGTCACTTCTTCGCCGAGATAGTCTTCAGCGGTCTTCTTCATCTTGCGCAGCACTTCGGCCGAGATTTGCGGCGGTGCCAGCTTTTGATCGCGGGCTTCAACCCAGGCGTCGCCGTTATCGGCACGCACGATCTTGTAAGGCATCAACGCGATGTCCTTTTGCACTTCCTTTTCGTCAAACCGACGGCCGATCAGCCGCTTGACTGCGTACAACGTGTTTTTCGGATTTGTCACCGACTGACGCTTTGCCGGCGCACCAACGAGGATTTCGTTGTCGTCGACATAAGCAATGATCGACGGCGTGGTACGCGTGCCTTCCGCATTTTCGATCACTTTGACGGTGTTGCCTTCCATGATCGCCACGCACGAGTTCGTCGTGCCCAGATCGATACCAATGATTCTGCCCATTTTTATCACTCTCCTGACTTTGATCGCAGCGCATCCGGATTTGCGTTTTCAACGTGTTTATCGTTCAAAAACGCTTCTCGATGCCCAAAATTTAACCCTGTACGCCAAATAAGAGCGTTCGCATCGTTTTCAAGACCAAAAACCGACGCAACCTCATTTTTTTTATCCTGACTGCAACTTTCTTGGAAGATCGGCTCATACCTTCGCGTCGAGCATCCGGATCTTCTCGCGGGCTGCTTCCACGGCGGCCTCGAATTGCCCGAGTCCATGCCATCCGGTCGCGCGCCCAAGGCGCTTGCCCCGGTAAAAGAAAAACCACGTCGGCACGCCATGCAGCATGAAACGCCGGCCAAGGTCACGGTGCTCGTAGACATTGCTGTGAAACCACTTGAGGCCGAGCGTCCGGATCTCGTCCGGCTTGGCGAGCATTGCTTTCTTGGCAATCTCGCAGTTGAAGCACTCGAAACCCCAGAAAAACACCACAGCCAACTCGTCTCCCGCCGATACCAAGCCGGAATCGAACGTCTCGGCGCTCAATTCCTGCATCTCGAAAACGGAAAACGCAGTCGCATCGACGGGGATGTTGGCCATGACAAAGGTGATTTCGGCCTGACGATGTCTATTTCGGCGCGGCGACGGTCACGAGCGCCGGTCGCAAGACGCGGTCCGCGATCACGTAGCCTTTTTGCAGCACCGTGACGACCGTGTTCGCCTCCTGGTCGGCCGGAACCATCGAAATCGCCTGATGACGGTGCGGGTCGAATTTTTCGCCTACCGGATTGATTTCGACCACGCGCCCTTTTTCAAGCGCACCGGTTAACTGGCGCAGCGTCAACTCGACGCCCTCGCGAACTTTCGCAAGATCGGTCGATGAGTGCGCAAGCGCAGCTTCCAGGCTGTCGAGCACGGGAAGCAGGTTTTCCGCAAAGTTTTCGATCGCGAATTTATGCGCCTTCTGGACGTCTTCCTGCGCCCGGCGCCGCACGTTTTCGGTTTCTGCTTTCGCGCGCAGAAACTCTTCCTGCAACGCCGCAGCCTTGGCCTGCGCTTCGGCGAGCAGAGCTTCGGTTTCGTTCACGTCGCCCGCTTCCGTCGCAAAAGCTGCGTCTGCCGGGTTCGGCTGCTGGGTATGTTGAGCCGCCGTTTCGTCGCCGGGCGTGGAATTCTGGCTCGCGGAGTTGTCTTGCGTGTTTTCCATGTCGCTTGAGATTTTTGCTAAGGATGAAAACGGATGAAATCGAAAGCACCGTTGCGGTTTCGATCCATCGGAAAGCTGCCGATGATACCTGCCGCGCCAACGTTGCTAAAACACCACGGTCGTAACGGCAGGTAGCAAGAATGAATCGAGGCACGTCGATGCTTACCCTGAAAACGTACTTGAGGCTGGCGTGAGCGTTTTCAAGGGGTTGCACGCGGTTTTCGGCGTCGTTTCTACAGTCCGGAAACGGCCCGTTACAACCATTTTCAGCCAGTGATCAGATTGAGATTGAGCCGGACGATCACGTCACCTACACTTCGATCATGTCTTCGGAAGCACTAGTTAACCCTAATCTTACGAAAGCCAGATTCCAAGTTGTTTATTCGCTGAAGCGAGCTGTTGAGCCAACGTCAGCGTCCGTATTTCGAGCCGTTTGCGTTGCCACGAGGAGTGCCATGAAACTGACCTTAGCTATTGCGGTGGTCGCATTGGTACTCGTTGGCGGCACAACGACTATCTGCATGTCGGGCGCGGTGAACGATCACAACGTGGAGTATGGCGGCGTATCCGCCACCATGGAAAGCCTGTTTAGTCAGCACCTGAAAGTTTGTCGATAATTCGCCGGTCCCGTTTGGTCGGCCGGCCTTGCAGCGCGGCCGCCGGTTCCCGGTACGTCTTTCTGCGCTCGCTCTCCGCCACGCGCTTCTCCCGGCCTGAATCTGTTTCCTTATAAAGCGTCTGCGCAACCGTTGCCGGACCGCGTACTTCACAGATCCCCACCACGTCCACTTGCCAGAGCACGTGCTCGATTTCGATCTCCACCAGATCGCCGACCCGCACGTCCTTCGATGGCTTCACGTTCGCGCCGCCAATCCGCACGCGACCCTTCTCTACGGCATCGCTTGCGAGCGAACGCGTTTTGAAAAACCGCGCCGCCCACAGCCATTTGTCGATACGAAGGCGTGCGCTGGAATCGGTTGAGATGGCGTAGTTCATGGCTCGAACCTTATGCAGCGGCGCTCAAGGCTTGTGGCGTCTGAACCGGCCAGCCTTGCAGATGCTGCGCGACGATTTCCCCGAGCGCCTTGATCCACGCCGGCGATGCATTCAAGCAGGGGATCCGGTGAAACTCCTTGCCGCCGGCCTTCAGGAAGTCATCGCGCACTTCAATGCCAATTTCTTCGATCGTTTCCAGGCAATCCGACGTGAAGCCCGGGCAGAACACGTCAACGCGCTTCGCACCGGCGGCGCCCAGTTCGGCGAGCGTAGGAGCCGTGTACGGTTGCAACCATTCAGCGGGACCAAACCGCGACTGGAATGTCACGCGGCATTCGACCGGCGAAAGCCCGAGTGCGGCCATCAACAATGAACCCGTCTGTTGACACTGGTCGTGATACGGATCGCCGAGGTCCATTGTCCGTTTGGGAACGCCATGAAAGCTGAGCACCAGTCTGTCGCCCGAAGCGAAGTCCGGCTGCCCGTGCTGGCGCCAGTATTCGCGAACCTGCTCGACCAACGCGCCGATATACGCCGGATGGTCTGCGTAATGGCGAATCGTGCGCAATTCCGGCTGATTACGTACGCGCCGCAACGCATTGAACGCATCGTCAAAGGCGGTTGCCGTGGTCGATGACGAATACTGCGGGTACATGGGCACGAGCAACACGCGCTCAGCGCCTTCCAGCTTGAGTTGGTTCAGCATCGCAGGAATGCCTGGCGAACCGTAGCGCATCGCGTAATCGACGATTACATGGTAGTCGTTCACGGCAAAGAGACGCCGTAGCCCCTCAACCTGCTTTTCCGTATAGACGCGCAGCGGCGAGCCTTCCGGCAACCAGACCTGAGCGTATTTCTTCGCCGACGCACGGCCGCGAAACGGCAGGATTGCCAGGCGCAGGATGACCTGCCACGCAATTGCGGGAATCTCCACCACGCGCGGGTCCGACAAGAACTGGGCGAGGTACTTGCGCACCGCTTTCGGCGTGGGCGCGTCCGGCGTGCCGAGGTTGATCAGCAGCACGGCAACGCGGTGCGAAGCGGAAGGCTGCGAGGGCAACTCGAGGTCGTAGCGCATATAAGAGAAGCTCGGCAAGCCAGCGTGATTGAGTAAAACCCATTATAGCGGCGCGTTTCGGAACGCAACATCGGCCGATCGGCCTAGTGGCGCGCCGGCTTCGCACGGGGCAAGATGAGTTGTCGGACGGGGGATTGCGGGATTTTCCCCCTTCGGAACCGGCTTATTGTTGACTGAGCGAGAGGGACAAGAGCCGCGCGGTGATATCGACGATTGGAATGACGCGGTTGTACGCCATGCGTGTAGGTCCGATCACGCCGAGCGTGCCGACGATCTTCCCGTTCACCTCGTATGGCGCGGTCACCACGCTCATTTCCTCGATCGGCACGAGATTCGACTCGCCGCCAATGAATATCTGCACGCCCTGGGCGTGGCTCGACACGTCGAGTAATTGAAGGAGACTCGTCTTTTGATCAAATACGTCGAAAAGCTTGCGCAGCCGCGCCATGTCGGAGGAGAGGTCCGCCACTTCCAGCAGATTGCGTTCGCCGGAAATCAGCAGGGTCTCGCCGGGATCGGTCTCGTCCACGCTCGCGGCCACCGCTGCCTGCATCAGCGTTGTCATGTCGCCGCGAAGCGCGTCGATTTCCTCGCGAAGTCGGCGGCGTACTTCGTCGAAGGACAAGCCAGCGAAATTCGCGTTGATGTAATTCGACGCCTCGGTGAGTTGCGACGGCGAATAGTCACGCTGTGTCGCCATGATGCGGTTCTGAACGTCACCTTCAGGTGTGACGATGATCAGCAGAATGCGTTTGTCCGACAGCCGCATGAACTCGATCTGCTTGAACATATGGCTGCGGCGCGGCGTGAGAATGACGCCCGCGAATTGAGAGAGGTTAGAAAGAACGCTCGCGGCGGCAGCCACGATCTTTGCCGGTTCGCCGCCTTGCAGCTTGATCTTGACCGCGGAGGTCATGGCTTCGTCGTCGGTGGTTTCGACGGTCAGCATGGTATCCACGAAGAGCCGATAGCCGCGTGGCGTGGGAATCCGGCCCGCCGACGTGTGGGGACTCACCACCAGCCCGAGGTCCTCCAGGTCCGACATCACGTTGCGGATGGTGGCGGGACTGAGCTCGAGGCCGGAGTAACGCGACAGCGTGCGAGAACCGACCGGCTGACCTTCTGCGATATATCGCTCGATCAGCGTTTTGAGGAGGGTCTGGGCACGTGGGTCTAGCATGGGGAAATTTTAGCTCAACGTGGTTGGAGCAGCGAACGCGGTGATCGGCTGAACAAGAGCAAACCACCCTTTTTCATTCGTCCGTCATCAATTCATGTTGCACATCATTCTAACGAGAATTAACTGCCGCGCCGGAGCTTACCGTAACGGGACAGCCCCGTGACAGCCCGGGAACAAGCCAGATCTGGTCCAAAGGTAATCCCGACGCGGCCCGCGGTTCTTTTCGACACTCACCTATGGTGTAATGCCGCCATGGATATTGGCACCCAATTCAAGACCGTCGCGCTCGTAGGGCGCAACAATACGCCCGGCATCAGGGAGCCGTTGACGGCGCTCGCCGCCTGCATCGCGAAGCGCGGCTTCGACGTCGTGTTCGAAGCCGATACGGCGCAGGAAGTCGGCGTGACCGATTATCCGGCGTTGACCGCGCCCGAGATCGGCGCCCGCGCGGACGTCGCGGTCGTGCTGGGCGGCGACGGCACCATGCTTGGCCTCGGGCGGCAACTGGCGCCGTACCGGACGCCGCTGATCGGCGTGAACCACGGTCGGCTCGGCTTCATCACGGACATTACGCTTGCCGAAATGCAGGAACTCGTTCCGCAAATGCTGGGAGGCAGTTTCGAGCGCGAAGAGCGGACCCTGCTCGAAGCGCGCATTGTCCGGGACGGCCAGCCGATCTACCACGCGTTGGCGTTCAACGACGTAGTGGTGAACAGAAGCGGCTTTTCGGGCATGGCGGAACTGCGTGTTTCCGTGGACGGGCGCTTCATGTACAACCAGCGCTCGGACGGACTGATCGTGGCGACGCCAACCGGTTCGACCGCCTACGCGCTGTCTTCCTCCGGACCCATTCTTCACCCGCAACTGGGGGGATTCGTGCTCGTGCCCATTGCGCCGCATTCGCTGTCCAATCGGCCAATCGTGCTGCCGGACGACTCCCAGGTCGATATCCAGATCATCGGCGGGCGTGATGTAAACGTGAACTTCGACATGCAGTCATTCACTGCCGTCGAGCTGAACGACACAATCGAAGTGCGGCGATCGCGGCATACCGTGCCAGTGTTGCATCCGGTGGGTTATAGCCATTACGCCACCCTGCGCAAGAAGCTGCACTGGAACGAATATCCTTCGCACGAAGACGTTTCGAAACTCTAAACACCCATGCTCCGCCATCTATCGATTCGGGACTTCGTCATTGTTTCTGCGCTCGACCTCGAGTTCGAGCGCGGCTTCACCGTGTTTTCGGGTGAAACCGGCGCGGGGAAATCGATTCTTATCGATGCCCTCGCACTTACGCTTGGCGCCCGCGCCGACGCGAGCATCGTGCGTACGGGTGAGGCACGCGCCGATATCACCGCGGAGTTTTCAACGCACGCGCAGGTCGTGCAGTGGCTCGACGAACATGCGCTCGCAACCGGCGACGGCGACACGGTGATGCTCCGGCGCGTCGTGGATTCGGGCGGCCGCTCGCGAGCGTTCATCAACGGGACGCCGGCCACGCTCGTGCAGTTGCGCGAGCTGAGCGAAATGCTCGTCGACATTCACGGCCAGCACGCGCATCAATTGCTGATGCGTCCTGACGCGCAACGCGAACTCTTCGATACCCACGCCGGCCTGCTCGAAACCGCGCAGAAAGTGGCGCGGACACATCGGGTCTGGCGCGACGCTACGCACGCGGTGGAACTTGCGCAAAACCGCGACCGCGAGTTGCAACTGGAGCGGGAGCGCCTGGCATGGCAACTGAGCGAACTCGACAAGCTCGCGCCGCAGCCCGGCGAATGGGAAGACGTCAGCGGGGAGCATCACCGGTTATCGCATTCGGCGAGTTTGATCGATGGCGTGCAAGGCGCGCTGAACTCGCTGTCCGAATCCGACGAAGCCATGATCACGCAACTTGCCGCGATCGTGTCGAAACTACGTGGTCTCGCTGATATCGATCCCGCACTCGCCGATGTCCTGGCGTCGCTCGAACCCGCCGAGATCCAGTTGCAGGAGGCGTCGTATTCGCTGTCGCATTACGCGCAGCGGCTGGAACTCGATCCGAACCGTCTGGCACAGGTCGAGCATCGGATGGATCAGTTGCATTCGGCCGCGCGCAAGTTCCGCATGCAGCCGGAAGCGTTGCCCGAGGAGCATGCGGAGCGCCGCCGCCAGTTGGCCGCTCTCGACGCCGCCGCCGATCTCGACGCGTTGCGCGCCGCAGTGACGAAAGCGAAGGAAGCTTATCTGGCTGAAGCGACGGTGTTGTCGAAAGCGCGCGCAAAAGCCGCGAAGTCGCTCGGCAAGGCGGTTACGCAGGGGATGCAGGAATTATCGATGGCCGGCGGAAGCTTCGAGGTCGCGCTCGTGCCGCTTGCCGAAGGCGGCGCGTACGGGCTCGAGCAGATCGAGTTCCGCGTGGCCGGTCACGCCGGCGTGACGCTGCGGCCGCTGGCGAAGGTTGCATCGGGCGGGGAACTCGCGCGGATCAGTTTGGCGCTGGCGGTGATTGCAAGCACGGCGAGCCCGACGCCCACGTTGATTTTCGACGAAGTGGACACGGGAATTGGCGGCGGCGTAGCGGAAGTCGTCGGGCGGTTGCTCCATCAACTTGGACGCGACCGGCAAGTGCTGTGCGTCACGCACTTGCCGCAAGTCGCGGCGCGCGGCGATCATCACTTCCAGGTGGCGAAAGCCGGTGATTCATCGGGCGGTACGGTCAGCACGGTTACGCCTCTGGATAAATCGAAGCGCGTGGAAGAAGTCGCACGCATGCTGGGCGGACTCGAGATCACGGCCACCACGCGCAAGCACGCGAAGGAAATGCTGGCGGCGTGATTTGCTGCCCTGGTCTGATATCCGGCCAGAGGAGCAAATCTACTACCCAAACACCCGCGCCCAAAGCCCGCTCACTGCCTCCCTCTCGGCTGCGACCACGTCTGGCTCGACCCGCGCCTTTTCCATGCCATCGAGCCGCAGCGTGTGCTGCAACTTCCTGTACCGTCGATAAGCCGCCGCCACCGTTTCCGCTTCTTCGTCACTCATCACGCCAAAGCGCGCGGCATGTCCCAGCAGGGAGATATTGCCGAGATTGCGCACGAACTCGCCGTCCTCGCGTGAGTGCAGCAGCACCCAGAACTGCACGATGAACTCGATGTCCACCATCCCGCCGCGATCATGCTTCAGGTCGAAGAGCTTGCTTTTGTTCGGATGGCCGGCGTACACGCGCTCGCGCATCGCGACGATCTCCTGAGCGAGGGCATTGGCGTCGCGCGGCATGGTCAGGACGTGCGCGCGAATCTCTTCGAAGCGCGCGCCAATTTCGGCATCGCCGGCGCAATAACGCGCACGCGACAACGCCTGATGTTCCCAGACCCACGCCGTATTCGCGGCATCGCCTTCACGAATCTGATAGCGCCGGAACGACTCCACGCTTGTCACCAGCAGACCGGATTCGCCGTTTGGACGCAGGCGCAGATCAACGTCGAACAAGGTGCCGGCACCGGTCGCCGTGGTGAGCCACGTCACGAGGCGGCGAGCGAACATGGCGTAGATATCGCTGGCGGAATCGTCGGGGTCGTCGTGGAGGAAGATCAAATCCAGATCCGACGCATAACCCAGCTCCTTGCCGCCGAGTTTCCCGTATGCGATCACGGAAAAGCGCGGCACCTCGCGATGACGCTTCGGAAACTGCGCCCAGACCGTTTCGATGGTGACATCGAGCACGGCATCGGCCAGCGCCGACAGCAGGTCGCTCACGTGCTCGACCGTGATCTTGCCGCTCAGATCAATCAGCAAGATCCGGAACACCTCGGCCTGGTGCGCGTGGCGTAACAAGTCCATTTGCTGTTCTGCGCCATCGGCGGCGGCCATTTGCGCGCGCAAGGTCGTGCGGAATTCCTGCCAGTCGAACGGGCTGGAAATGACTTCGTCGTCGAGCAATTCATCCAGCAGTTGCGGATGGCGGATCAGATACCCCGCGGCCCAGCGCGATGCACCCAGCACCGCCAGCACCCGCTCCAGCGCGGCCGGATATTCGGTCAGGAGCGCGAGATAAGCGCCGCGCCGGCTGACCGCTTCGAGCAAATCGAACAGCCGCGCGATCGTGTCGCCGCGCCGCTCGGGCGGCTGCGCTCGCTGCGCGGCTTCGAGCGCGCGTTGCGCAATGATGTCGAAGCGTTCGCGGCTGCGCTCGGGCAAGCCTTCGTATCGTGTCGATGTCCACACGCTGCGCAAGCGCGCGAGCACGGCGGGGGCATCGGTAAATCCAAGTTCCGTCACACGTTCGCGCAGTTGTTCCTCAGCGCTGTCGTCGGCGAGCGCGCTGCTCCAGACCCACGAAGCCGCCGAATCCTCCGCCACGCCGCAACCGCCGTCGCCGTTCACCTTGTCGGCGAAAGTCTGGTCGAATTGATATTCGACGCGCGCCCGATGCGCTTCCAGCGCGTCCTTGAGCGCTTCGTAACTGGAGAAACCCATTGTTTCGGCAAGCACCGAACGGTCCTCCGGCGAGACCGGCATGGCGTGCGTCTGTGCATCGTTTCTATATTGCAAGCGGTGTTCGAGCTTACGCAGGAAGAGGTATGCCTCGGTGAGCTCGGCGCAGACGGCGGGCGCGATCAGTCCGTACGCCACGGCTTTCTCCAGCACGGACAAAGTCGGACGAATCCGCAGATCGGCAAGCTGGCCGCCCCGGATCAACTGGAAGACTTGCGCGCTGAATTCGATCTCCCGGATTCCGCCGCGGCCGAGCTTGATGTCGTCGGCCTTATCGGGGCGCATGGACGCACGGCGCTGCGCTTCCTGGCGAATCTGGACATGCAGCGACCGGATCGCGCTGATCACGCCGTAGTCCAGATACCGCCTGTATATGAATGGCGTGGACAGCGCCTCGAGTTGCCTGGCGAGCCGTTGCGCCGCTTCGCTTTCGCCCTCGGAAACCAGCCGCCCCTTGATCCATGCATAGCGCTCCCATTCGCGGCCCTGCACGTAGAAATATTCTTCGAGCATGCCGAGTCCGCAGGCCAGCGGACCGGCATCGCCGTTCGGACGCAGGCGCATATCGACACGAAACACATAGCCATCTTCCGTCACTTCAGCCAGCGCGCCGATCAGCTTGCGCCCAAGCCGCGTGAAATATTCTTGCGTCGATAAAGCCGCGCGTTCCCCGCCCGTCGTCTCGCCATCGTCCTCATAAACGAAGATCAGGTCGATATCCGACGACACATTCAATTCACGTCCGCCCAGTTTCCCCATGCCGACGACGCCCAACGTCAGGCGCTGCCCGTCCTGTCCGCGCGGCTCGCCGAAGGTGGTCTCCAGATCCGCCGACAAAACCGCCAACGCCCGCCGAATGGTCAGCTCCGCGAGGTCGGTCATGGCGCCGGTGACTTCCGCGACGTCGGCGAGACCGGCAAGATCGCGTTCCATCACCGTGCAGAAAACCTCTCCACGAAGCCTGCGCAACGCGGTCTTGAGCCGGGCTTCATCGAACCGGGCACCGCCTGCACGCACGTCGCACAACGCGTCCAGACGCTCCTCGATCCACGCGCGCCGGACCGGCGCCTTCGACCATTGCGCGATGTGCGCCGGCAGTTCGGGACGCGCGGCGTAGAGGCGCGCCGCGTAGTTGGAGGCGCTGGAACTCAGCAAGGATGCTTCGGTCATGGAAAGTCGGGCTCGGTCATTGCTCTGCAAATATGTCCGGCTCGTTGCCGGGGCTTTTGTAACAAAGTGCGCAGAAGACGGGAAAGCTCCATCCGGCGCGGCTCAGCGGGCGCATCGTAGCGTCTCTCCGCAGTTTTTTGAACTGCGCGCTGTGTTACATTTCAACGTCAAATCTCGAAAACCTACCATATCGCCGATCCGCCGCCGCATGTCCGACCAAAAGGAATTTGCCGACCTGCCAGAAGCTGTACCAATGAAGCTTGGCGGTCGAGTCGAGCGCGTTTTGACGCGGGCGCTCAAAGTCCTTCTGGTGCTGGTCGCCGTGGTGTATTTCGCGGTCGCCGGTATCTACCTGGTCTTGCGTTACGCCGTGCTGCCTCAGATCGATGCGTTCAGGCCGCGCATCGAGCAGATCGTATCGGCGAAAATTCATGCGCAATTACGCCTTGGACGGATCACCGCGAAATGGTCCGGCCTGCAGCCTTCCTTCGATATAGACAACCTGCGCATCGACGCCGCCGACGGTTCACCCGGCGTCGCTGTGCCACACGCGAGCGCGACGGTCGCGTGGCGTTCGCTGCTCGGGCCCATCCCGGTGCTCTCGAACCTGACCGTCGATGGACCCGACGTCATCATTGCGCGTAACAAGGACGGCACGTTCAGCGTGGCCGGCGTGCCGATCCCGGCCAAACGCACCGGCAACAATACGTTCATGACCTGGCTGTTGAGCCAGCAAGCCATCGTGCTGCGCGACGGCACGCTGCGCTGGCATGACGCGCAGCGCGGCGCGCCGGAACTTGCGCTCAAGCGCATCAAGCTCGCGATTCTCACCGATGGCAATCGCCACCGCCTCGCGCTTCAGGCGCCGCCGGATGGCGACGTGCTGCATGGTCCGCTCGATTTCCGCGCGGATTTCACCCATACGCGGTTCAGCACGGCGGGCCGTCCGGAGAACTGGACGGGAGACGCGTATTTATCGACGGGACCCGTCGATCTACCCACGCTCGCACACTACGTGAAGATGCCGTTCGCGACCTACAGCGGCCGCTTCGATAACCGCATCTGGCTCGACTTTGCAGACGGCAAACTGAAGACGGCGGGCGGCGACCTGACGGGTTCGGACATCGCGCTGCGCGTGCGCCCGACGCAGCCGCGCCTCGACATGCCCATCGCGAAATTCAATTGGGATCTCGGCTTCCAGGACAACGAATACACGCTGCATCTCGCCAATCTGCAAGCCGAGCTCGGCCAGAAACCGATGTCCGACGGCACGCCCGTGTCCCGGTTGCTTGCCATGCACACGCTTACCGGCAGATACCGCGCGGCGTCCGTGAATCTCGGGCAGAAGTTCGGCGTGTCGGGCGATTTCGTGGATCTCGGCATTCTTGGCGAATTCATGCGCGCGCTGCCGTTGCCGTCGAAGGTGCAGAACGACCTGATCCGCTTCGATCCGCGCGGACAGATTGCCAACTACACGCTGGAAACCGAACGTCCCGCGCCGACCACACCTGCTCAGGCGCAGGCGCAACGCGATAAAGGCACCGAGCCGCCCACGCGTTACACCGTCAAGGGGGACCTTCGCGGCGTGAGCGTGCTGGCGCAGGAACCGCCGCCGGGCCTGACGGTGAACAACCATCCGCGCGCCGGGATTCCAGGCGTGGAAAACCTGTGGGGCAGGATCGACGCAGACCAGGACCACGGCAGCGCGGTCATCGATACAAAAAATACCGCGATCACGCTTCCCGGCGTCTTCGACAACCCGCGCCTCGTCATGGATCAGATCGATGGCCGCGTGACCTGGACCGTCGCCAACGCCCCCGGCAAGCCGCACAAGGCGATCACGGCGCATATCGACAATCTGCACGTGAAGAACGCCGACGCCGAAGCCCGCGCCACGGCCGATTACAAGAACGAAGGCGAAGGGCGCGGTTCGCTCGACCTGAAGGCGACGGCCGAGTATCTGAAGGTGACGAGCCTCACCCACTTCTTGCCGACGAGCATCAGCGAGAAGCTGCGCATGTATCTTGGCCACGCGTTGCAGGCGGGCGTCTCGCGTAATGGCACCATCGAGATTCATGGCGACCTGACGAAATTTCCCTATTCCCGTTTCCCCGATGCCGGCAAGTTCCGCATCGTCGCGCCGTTCACCGGCGGCAAGTTCGAGCCCACGCCCTACCCGCCCAAGACCATGGCAAACGGCACGCCGAATCAATGGCCGGCCTTTGATGGTATCGACGGGACGTTTCATCTCGCCGAAAACAAACTCGGCTTCGATATCACGCGCGGTCATTACCTGGGCATAGGCGTGCGCAAGACCACGGGGCGCATTGAAGACCTGGGAAATCGTGAATCGAAACTGATCATCGATGCCGACGCGCACGGTCCGATCACCGACATGCTGCGCTATGTAGAAGACAGTTCGCTCGGCTCGCTCTCGCAACATGTCGCGACCAAGATCCACGCGACCGGCAATGCCGCGCTCGCGCTGCAATTGCAGATTCCGCGCGTCGCGCCGCCGCCCGGTCAGCGGCAACGCGTGGGTTACAAGGGCTCGCTAACGTTCGCCGGCAACGATCTCGAATACGAGGCGTTTCCGCCCCTGTCGAATCTGAGAGGCCGCGCGAGCTTCGGAGAAAAAACCGCATCGCTCGATGGCATCACCGGCAAGTTCCTCGGCGGCGACGTGCGCGGTACGGGCGGCGTGAAACCCGACGGCAGTTATGCATTCGATGTCACTGGCCGTATCGGTGCGGACGCGGCCCAAAGCCTGAACCTGCGCAATCAGGCGCAGACGGTGGCGCTGCTCAAACACCTCAGCGGCACAGCGCCTTACGACCTGCGGGTGCGCGGCGTAAAAAACGCGTTGCCGCGCGTTGAAGCGAACTCCGATCTGACGGGCCTCGGCCTCGATTTCCCTGCGCCGTTCAACAAGGCCCAGGGCGCGCCGATGCCCTTCACGTTCACCTTCGCGCCCGTCGCCGGATCGCAGGTGGAACACGATGCAAAGCTCACGCTCGGGCCCGTCAATGCGCACTACCTGCTCAAGCGCGAAGGCAAGGCGGCGCCCGTTGTGGAGCGCGGCGCCATCGGCGTGAACAAGCCGGCGGATCTTCCTGCCGAAGGCGTGACAGCAGCGGTCGACCTGGATGAACTCGATGCCGATGCCTGGCGCAAGACCATCTCGGATCTCGGGCCAATGCCAGCCCCTGCCCCTGTCCCTGCCGCCGCGCCGCCTGTCCGGCTGGCGGATGGCAAGGCCCCTTCCGCAGTCGCGAAGCAGTTCGTTCCCGACCGCATCGCCCTGCACTTCACCACGCTCAAGCTGCTCGCCCGGCGCTGGGAAAACGTGGCCATCGGCGCCACGCGCGGCGATGGTGACGACGACCGCAAGTGGAAGGCGAACATCGCGTCGAATCAGGTGTCGGGATATGTCGAATGGCTGCCCGGCGCGACCAAGGAGAGTCCGGGCGCCCTGCAGGCGCGCTTCGCCAAGGTCGTGATCCCGGACAAGACGGAGAACGACATGGTCGGGCAAATGATCCGCAGGCCGCCGCCGAGCAACATGCCGTCCATCGACTTGATCGTGAACGAGCTCGTGGTGCGCGAACGCACGCTCGGGCGGCTGGAAGTCAACGCGCGCAACGGCGTGGAAGACGGCGTGCCGGTCTGGCATCTGGACAAGCTCGACCTGGAGAATCCGGACGCGAGGCTTTCCGCCACGGCCAACTGGCGCACGATTCCGGGCGCCGGAGCGCATCCGGAAACCGCTTCCGACGATGACGCCCCGCGCCGCACGGCAGTCGATTTCAAGCTCGATATCCTCGATGCCGGCGCGCTCGTCGAGCGCATGGGTTTGCCGCAGACGGTGAAGAATGGCAAGGGCTCGGTCACGGGCCAGCTCGGCTGGGACGGCAGTCCCGCCGCGATCGACATGCCCACGCTCAACGGCAAGGTCGCCGTCGATTTCGAGCACGGCCAGATCCTGAAAGTCAAAAACGCGGCGGCGGTCAAATGGCTCGGCGTATTCAGCCTGCAGAGCCTCGCGCACTTTCTTACGCTGAACTTCCAGGATGTCGTCGGCAAGGGCCTGCCGTTCGAGAAGATCACCGGCACCGCGACGGTTCAGGATGGCATCGGACGGACGGACGATTTCAAGATGGTCACCCCGCCGGCGCGCGTCGAACTGACGGGTCTCGTCGATCTGCCGAAGCACACGCAGGACTTGCATGCCAAGGTCATCCCGACGATCAGTGCCGGCGCGGTGGCCATTGGCGCGGCCGTGATCAATCCGCTGCTCGGCCTCGCCACGCTGGCCGGGGATCTGGTGTTGTCGAAGTCGATTGGCAAAGCCTTTACCCGCGACTATTCCATTACCGGCCCGTGGTCGAAACCCGTCATTCAGCGGGTCAAAGGCGATCAGGGTAAGATCGAAATTCCTGCTGCCGCAGAGGCGGATTGAGCGCGCTTGTCGCGCTAATGGCTTGCGTTGACGGCAAATCGATCATTTATCGTGCCCTTTCTGAAAGGCTGACATGAGCGAAAGCATCCCCGAAAATTTCCGCGTCGCCGCGCTGCAAATGGTCAGCGTGGCGGATCGCGACCGAAATATCGCGGAGGCGGGACGGCTGATCGCCGAAGCCGCGCGTGACGGCGCGAAGCTCGTGCTGCTGCCGGAGTACTTCTGCTTCATGGGTTTCAAGGACACGCACAAGCTCGCGATCCGCGAAACTTTCGGCCAGGGCCCGATCCAGCAGTTCTTGTCCGATGCAGCGCGCGAGCATCGGGTCTGGATCATCGGCGGGACGTTGCCGCTGGAATCATCGGAGGCGTCGCGTGTGCTCAATACCACGCTCGTTTTCGATCCCGCCGGCAAGCAGGTCGCCCGCTACGACAAGATCCACCTGTTCAACTTCGAAAAAGGCTCGGAATCCTTCGATGAAGCCCGCACCATCTGCCCGGGCAGCGAAGTGCGTACATTCGAAGCGCCGTTCGGACGGGTGGGTTTGTCGGTGTGCTATGACCTGCGTTTTCCCGAGCTCTATAGAAAGATGGGCGACTGCGCGTTGATGGTCGTGCCGTCCGCCTTCACGTATACAACCGGCGAGGCGCACTGGGAAACGCTGCTCAAGGCGCGTGCGGTGGAAAACCAGTGCTACGTGCTCGCCGCAGCGCAGGGCGGCAAACACGAGAACGGGCGCCGCACCTGGGGCCACAGCATGCTGATCGACCCGTGGGGCGAGATCGTGGCCGTGGTGGAAGAAGGCCCGGGCGTGGCGGCGGGAAATATCGATAAAGCGCGCATCGCGTCTGTCCGGCAGAGCCTGCCGGCCTTTCGTCATCGCGTACTGGGCTAGCTTGGGAGCTAGCTTGTTTAGTTGGCTTGTTTTTTTCGGAGTACCCCTCCATTTGGTCAGGGTGTGGCATAAATGCTCCGACGTTAGAATGCTTTTAATCCCTACAGACTTCGCCACAGGCACCGAATGAACATCATCGAACCCGGCATCCGAAATCTCGCCACCGCGAAAGAGATTCTTCTGACGCCTTACGGCCTAGACGAATCCACCATTACGCGCACGCTGGCAGAGATCTTCACGCACCGCGTTGACTATGCGGATCTCTATTTCCAGTCCACCCGCAGCGAGGCGTGGAGCCTGGAGGAAGGCATCGTCAAATCGGGCAGTTTCAGCATCGACCAGGGCGTGGGCGTTCGCGCCGTGTCGGGCGACCGGACGGCGTTCGCGTATTCGGACGATCTGTCGGCTGATTCCATTCGCCAGGCGGCCATGGCGACGCGCGCGATCGCGAAAGCAGGCGGGGGCAAACACAAGATCAAATCGGCGAGTTCGCTGACCGGCGTGTTCGGCCGCGACCTTTATCTGCCGTCGGATCCGCTTTCGTCGCTCGATGCCACCGCCAAGGTGAAATTGCTCGAACGCGTCGAGCAGATGGCGCGGGGACGCGACCCGCGCATCGTCCAGGTTATGGCAGGGTTGGCGGGCGAGTACGACGTCGTGCTGGTCGCGCGCAGCGACGGCGCCCTGGCCGCCGACATCCGGCCGCTCGTGCGCGTTTCTGTGACGGTGATCGCCGAGAAGGACGGACGCCGCGAGATTGGCAGCGGCGGTGGCGGCGGTCGCTACGACTACGCTTACTTCACCGACGAAATTCTCTCCACCTACGTCGATCAGGCCGTGCACGCGGCACTGGTCAATCTCGACGCGCGTCCCGCTCCGGCAGGCGCCATGACCGTCGTGCTCGGACCAGGCTGGCCCGGCGTGCTGCTGCACGAAGCCATCGGCCATGGTCTGGAAGGCGACTTCAACCGCAAGGGCTCGTCGGCGTTTGCTGGCCGGATCGGCGAGCGGGTGGCGGCGAAAGGCGTCACGGTTGTCGATGACGGCACGCTGCCGAATCGCCGCGGGTCGCTCAACATCGACGACGAAGGCAATCCCACGCAGTGCACCACGCTGATCGAGGACGGCATCCTGAAGGGCTACATCCAGGACTCGCTAAACGCGCGCCTGATGAAAATGCCGGTGACGGGCAATGCACGACGTGAATCGTACGCGGCGCTGCCCATGCCACGCATGACCAACACGTACATGCTCAACGGCGATAAAGATCCGGGCGAAATCCTGGCATCGGTGAAAAACGGCTTGTATGCGGTGAATTTCGGCGGCGGTCAGGTCGACATCACCAACGGCAAGTTCGTGTTCTCGGCGTCCGAGGCGTACATGATCGAAAACGGCAAGGTGACGTACCCGGTGAAGGGCGCAACGCTGATCGGCAGCGGCCCGGAATCGCTCAAGTACGTGACCATGATCGGCAACGACATGGCGCTCGACGGCGGCGTGGGCGTGTGCGGCAAGGAAGGCCAGAGCGTGCCGGTGGGCGTGGGCCAGCCGACGTTGCGCATCGAAAAGATGACGGTGGGCGGCACGGTTTAACCTGACTCTTCCACTCTTCCGCATGCCGCGCCGCTTGTCGAAAGCAAGCGCGGCATGCGGAAAACCCGCATGAAACCTTCACGTCTCACGCAAAAATAGCATCACGCATGCGGATTATCCGCATTTTAATACCTTGCAACTTGCCACCCGCGCAAGTTTGGGGTTATAAAGCAAGACGTTCAATTTTTACCAAAGACCGAAACCTCATGTCCGCCAAGTTTTATTTTTATTTCTTTTGGCATCTCAAGCCGCTGGCGGATCGAGAGGGGTGAGTCGTTTGTGCCGAACCCAAGTTTCCCGAAAAACCGCCAGCCGAGTCTGGCGGTTTTTTTATGCCTTTTTCTTTCATCACATTGAACACAGCACCAAAACGAGTTCCTGGAGAACCAGCATGCCCCCGCACAACACCGACGATGTCCGAATCCGCGAATTGAAAGAACTGACGCCCCCTGCTCACCTGATCCGCGAGTTCGCGTGCGCCGAGCCGGTTTCGAACCTCATCTACAACTCGCGCCAGTCGATGCATCGCATCCTGCACGGCATGGAAGACCGGCTGATCGTGATCATCGGACCGTGCTCGATTCACGACACCAAGGCAGCGATGGAATACGCCGGCCGTCTGGTCGAGCAGCGCAAGCGTTTCGCGGGCGAGCTGGAAATCGTGATGCGGGTGTACTTCGAAAAGCCGCGTACCACGGTGGGCTGGAAGGGCCTGATCAACGACCCGTACATGGACAACAGCTTCAAGATCAATGACGGTCTGCGCACCGCCCGCGAACTGCTGTTGCACATCAACGAACTGGGGTTGCCGGCCGGCACCGAGTACCTCGACATGATCAGCCCGCAGTACATCGCGGATCTGATTTCGTGGGGCGCGATCGGTGCGCGGACGACGGAATCTCAGGTGCATCGTGAACTGGCTTCGGGATTGTCGTGCCCGGTCGGCTTCAAGAACGGGACGGACGGCAATGTGAAGATTGCCGTGGATGCGATCAAGGCCGCGTCGCAGCCGCACCATTTCCTGTCGGTGACGAAGGGCGGGCATTCGGCGATCGTGTCGACGGCCGGCAACGAGGATTGCCACATCATCCTGCGCGGCGGCAAGGCGCCGAACTACGATGCGCAAAGTGTCGACGCCGCGTGCAGCGACATCGGCAAGGCAGGGTTGGCGGCACGCTTGATGATCGATGCAAGCCACGCCAATAGCTCGAAGAAGCACGAGAACCAGATCCCGGTTTGCGCCGATATTGGCAAGCAGATTGCCGGTGGCGACGAGCGGATCGTCGGCGTGATGGTGGAATCGAATCTGGTCGCGGGGCGTCAGGATCTGATGGAAGGCTGCGAGCTGGTCTACGGTCAAAGCGTGACCGACGCATGCATTAGCTGGGAAGACAGTCTGGGCGTGCTGGAAGGGCTGGCCGCCGCCGTGAAGCAGCGCCGTGTGGCGCGTGGTAACGGCAACTGAAGATGAAAAGGCTGCGAAGACGGATTCGCAGCCTTTTTACTTTACAGCTTGCGTTCGTGATTCCACAACACGTCCGACCCGCCATCTACGCGGTTCAGCACGCGCGACAGGACAAACAGCAAATCAGAAAGCCGGTTCACGTATTTTCGCGGCTCGGCGTTGATCTTGTCCACACGGCCAAGCGCGACGATCGAGCGTTCCGCGCGACGGCAAACCGTCCGGCTAACGTGAGCAAGCGCTGCCGCCCGCGATCCACCCGGCAGGATAAATTCCTTCAGCGGCGGCAGGTTGGCGTTGTACTCGTTGATCCAATCATCGATACGCGCAAGATGCGCTTCTTCGATCATCGAATGGCCGGGAATGCAAAGCTCGCCGCCAAGGTCGAAGAGATCGTGCTGGATCGCGACCAGCGCCGCGCGGACATCGTCGGGAAGCTTTTCGCACAACAGCACGCCGATCTGCGAATTCAGTTCATCGACGTCTCCAATGGCCGCGATCCGCGCGTCGTCTTTCTGCACGCGGCTGCCGTCGCCGAGGCCGGTCGAGCCGTCGTCGCCGGTGCGCGTCGCTATCTTGCTCAGGCGATTGCCCATGTTGTCTCCCAGGTTGACGCGAACGAAGGTCAGCGTCCGTGTTCATTATAGGCATCGACCGGGCATCGACCGGGCATCGGCTGGACTTGGGGTATCGGCGTAAAATAGACGCATAAAACGCATGAATCCCGCACGTCATTGCCGGATTTCGTGCATCCCAACGTCCGTCACATCGATGTCCGGAGACATGCCGTGAACCATCCCGTCCCTCCAATCGCCGTTCGCCGCACCTTTCCTGCCACCCTGCTCGATGCGCTGAAAACTGCTTTTGGTGATCGCATTTCGACCACGGCTGCCGTGCGCGAGCACCACGGCCGCGACGAATCCCCGTTCGACCCGCAATTGCCCGATGCCGTCGTGTTCGTGACGAGCACGGAAGAAGTCCAGACCGTAGTGAAGCTGTGCGCCGAACACAATGTGCCGATGATTCCGTACGGCAATGGTTCGTCGCTTGAAGGTCATTTGCTGGCGGTGCAGGGTGGCGTGTCCATCGACATGTCCGGCCTGAACCGCGTCTTGTCGATAGACGCCGAAGACCTGACCGTCACGGTCCAGCCCGGGATTTCGCGCAAACAGTTGAACGAAGCATTGAAGGATACGGGCCTGTTCTTCCCGATCGACCCGGGCGCAGACGCAAGCATTGGCGGGATGTCCGCCACGCGCGCCTCGGGCACGAATGCCGTGCGTTACGGGACCATGCGCGAGAACGTGCTCGGCCTGACCGTCGTACTCGCCGACGGCCGCGTCATCAAGACCGGCACGCGTGCGCGCAAATCATCGGCGGGATATGACTTGACGCGCTTGTTCGTCGGCTCGGAAGGCACGCTTGGCGTGATCGTCGAGATCACCGTGCGGCTTTATCCGCAGCCCGAAGCGGTATCGGCAGCGGTGTGCGCATTTCCGTCGATGGGCGACGCCGTGCGCGCGACCATCGAAACAATCCAGATGGGCGTGCCGGTCGCCCGCGTCGAATTCCTGGATTCGCTCGCCGTGCGTTCGATCAACCGCCACTCGAACATGACTTTCCGCGAATCGCCAATGCTCTTCTTCGAATTCCATGGCACGGAAAGCAGCGTGAAGGAGCAAGCGGAAACGGTGCAGGCGATCATTGCCGAAAACCATGGCACGGATTTCGAGTGGGCGACGCGCCCGGAAGATCGCAGCCGCCTGTGGAACGCGCGCCACAACGCCTATTTCGCGATGCTGCAATTGAAACCCGGTTGCCGCGCAGTGACCACGGATGTATGCGTGCCGATCTCGCGCCTGGCCGAATGCGTGATGGAGACGGAACAGGATCTGAAGGCGAGCACGTTGCCTTGCCCGATAGTTGGCCACGTCGGCGATGGTAATTTCCACGTCGCCATGCTGCTCGATCCCGCGAAGCCAGAAGAACTCGAAGAAGCCGAACGCATCAATCACCGGATCGTGCAGCGCGCGCTGCGCATGGGCGGAACGTGTACCGGCGAGCATGGCGTCGGCCTGCACAAGATGCAGTTCATGATCGAAGAACATGGCGAAGACGCAATCAGCGTGATGCGCTCGATCAAACACGCGCTCGATCCGAACAACCTGATGAATCCAGGCAAGATCTTTACGTACGACGCCTGATAACTCGGCGTCTCAGGGAAAACGCGCTCCGTCCCCGTAATTAGCCCAATCGACGGCGGGGACGCCCAGGTGCAAGATCAGGCGATCTGCTGTTGGAAATGCTCCAGCGCACAAACCGCCGGGAGGAGACATGAACGCACCCGCCGAGCTTTCGCCGGAAATTCTCGCGCAACGCCAGCGCGAAGTGGTCCAGGCATTGATGGCCGTGCTGCCGACGCATTGCCTGTTGTATCGCGAGGAAGACACGGCCGCGTACGAATGCGACGGACTGGCCGCGTATAGACGTTTGCCGCTTGCCGTTGCATTGCCGGAAACCGAGGCGCAGGTTCAGCGCGTCGTGCAGATTTGCGCGCGGCTCGACGTGCCCATCGTCCCGCGGGGCGCCGGTACGGGCTTGTCGGGCGGCGCCATGCCGATACGGCATGGCATCGTGGTGTCTCTTGCGCGGTTTCGCAAGATCATGGAAGTCGATCCGTATGCGCGCACCGCGACCGTCCAGCCGGGCGTGCGCAATCTCGCCATTTCCGAAGCCGCCGCGCAGTACGGGCTTTATTACGCGCCCGATCCTTCATCGCAGATTGCGTGCACGATCGGCGGCAACGTCAGTGAAAATTCCGGCGGCGTTCATTGCCTCAAATACGGCCTGACGTGTCACAACGTGATGCGGGTGCGGGCTGTATCGATGGAAGGCGACATTCTCGAATTCGGTTCACTCGGGCTGGACGCACCCGGGCTCGATCTGCTTGCGGTGTTGATTGGCAGCGAAGGCATGTTCGCGATCGTCACCGAAATCACCGTCAAGCTGATCCCGAAGCCGCAAACGGCGCAAGTCATCATGGCGAGTTTCGACGACGTGGTGAAAGGCGGCAACGCGGTCGCGGCGATCATCGCGGCGGGGATCATCCCCGCCGGCCTCGAAATGATGGACAAACCCGCGACGCGCGCGGTCGAAGAATTCGTGAAGGCCGGCTACGACCTTGAAGCCAAGGCGATCCTGCTGTGCGAATCCGATGGCACGCAAGACGAAGTGTCCGAAGAAATCGTTCGCATGACGGCCGTGTTGCGCGAGTTCGGCGCAAACCGCATCCAGATTTCGCGTTCCGAAGCCGAACGGCTGAAATTCTGGTCCGGGCGCAAGAACGCGTTTCCGGCAGCCGGGCGGATCTCGCCGGATTATTACTGCATGGACGGCACCGTGCCGCGCCGCCAGATCGGGCCGTTGCTTGCGCGTATCGAAGAGATGGAAGTCAAGTACGCGCTGCGTTGCATGAACGTGTTCCATGCGGGCGACGGCAACATGCATCCGCTCATTCTCTTCAATGGCAACGATCTCGACGAATGGCATCGCGCTGAAGCGTTCGGCTCGGACATCCTGGAAGCCTGCGTGGAACTCGGCGGGACGGTGACGGGCGAGCATGGCGTGGGGATCGAAAAGATCAATTCCATGTGCGTGCAGTTTTCGCCGGAGGAACGCGACACGTTTCACGCAATCAAGCGCGCCTTCGATCCCCCCGGCCTGCTCAATCCGGACAAAGGCATTCCCACGCGCGCGCGCTGCGCCGAGTACGGAAAGATGCACATCCGCGGCGGTTTGCTCCCGCATCCGGAAATTCCGCGCTTTTAGCCAGGGTGTTTATACAAGGCATCTAAACGTGCGCGCCCTGCATCAGCGGCCGTTCAAGATGCAGGAAACATATCCACGTTTATACGAGTGGCCTTACCAGCACGCGCCGATACACTGGTCTGGAGCATCAAAAACTAGCCATTTGGCCAGCAGACGGCCAGCATCAACAAGCAGGACACCATGAACGAGGAAGACATTGTCGCGAGCTGGTCCGAGCGCGTGCGCGCCGCGACAGCGAGCAACACGCCTTTGCGGATTCGCGGCGGCGGTACGAAGGACTGGTACGGCCAGACGTTGCAAGGCGAAATCATCGATACACGCGCGCACAGCGGAATCATCGAACATGACCCGGCCGAACTCGTGATCACCGCGAAGGCCGGCACACCACTGCGCGAGATCGAAGCGCGCCTCGACGAATGCAACCAGATGCTGCCGTTCGAGCCGCCGCACTTTGGCCACGATGCAACCATTGGCGGCTGCATTGCTGCAGGACTCGCCGGCCCGCGGCGCGCCGCGGCCGGCGCGCCGCGCGATTTCGTATTGGGCGCCGTGGTGATGAACGGCCAGGGCCACGTGCTGCATTTCGGCGGCCAGGTGGTGAAGAACGTTGCGGGTTACGATGTCTCGCGCCTGCTCGCCGGATCGCTTGGAACGCTCGGGATGATTCTGCAGGTATCGGTGAAAGTGTTGCCGAAACCGGTCGCCGAAATCACGCTCAAGTTCGAGATGAACGATACCGACGCCGTGCGCAAGCTCAACGAATGGGGCGGCCATCCGTTGCCGATCACCGGCAGCGCGTGGCGCGACCACACGCTCGCGTTGCGGCTCGGCGGCGCGGAAGCCGCTGTGAAATCGGCGCGCACGGCGCTCGGGGGCGAAGTGGTCGACGCAGTAGAAGCCGATCGTTTCTGGTGCGGCCTGCGCGAACAGTCCGATCCGTTTTTTGCCGTGCTGCCGCCGAAATCGGCGTTGTGGCGGTTGTCGTTGCCATCGATTGCCGAGCCCATGCATCTCCCGGGTCCGCACCTGATGGAATGGGGCGGCGCGCAACGCTGGTGGATCACCGACGCCGACGCGCAGACCGTGCGCATCAGCGCGAAGCAGGCCGGCGGACACGCGACCATCTTCCGCTCGGGTTCATCGTACGACCGCAATGCCGGCGTCTTCACCCCCCTGCCCGCGCCGATGATGAAAATCCATCGTGGCCTGAAATCTGCGTTCGATCCCGCGCGCATCTTCAATCGCGGCCGTCTCTACCCCGACTTTTAAGCTGACCGACCCACGCAATGCAAACCAACCTCGCCGATTTCATGCGCAACACGGCCGACGGCGACGAAGCCGAAGCCATCCTGCGCAAGTGCGTGCATTGCGGATTCTGCACGGCGACGTGTCCGACCTACCAGATTCTCGGCGATGAACTCGATGGCCCGCGCGGCCGCATCTACCTGATGAAGCAGATGATGGAAGGCGCGCCCGTGACACGCAGCACGCAACTGCACCTGGACCGCTGCCTTACGTGCCGCAATTGCGAAACCACGTGCCCCTCAGGTGTGCAATATGGAAGGCTGGTGGAAATCGGCAGGAAGATCGTGGAGGAGAAGGTCGAGCGGCCATTCGGCCAGCGCGTGCAGCGCAAGTTGCTCGCAAACTTCCTGCCGAACAGCAAGCTCTTCACCCCCGCAATGAAGCTCGGCCAGCAATTCCGGCCGCTCTTGCCAAAGACCTTGCGCGCCAAGATTCCCGTGGCGCAACGGCCGCTCGCAGCGCCGACCAACGTCCACGAACGCAAGATGCTGATGCTCGCCGGTTGCGTCCAGCCGGCCATGATGCCCAACGTGAACACGGCAACGGCGCGCGTCTTCGATGCACTGGGCATCCAGATGCTGACCGCGCCGGACGCGGGCTGTTGTGGCGCGATCCGCCTGCATCTGGGCTACAACGACGACGCCCTCGACGATATCCGCAACAACATCGACGCGTGGTGGCCTTATGTTGAAAGCGGCGTCGAGGCGATCGTGATGAATGCATCCGGTTGCGGCGCGACGGTCAAGGAGTACGCGCATTTGCTGCGCAACGATCCGGCTTACGCGGAGAAGGCCGCGCGGATCGTGGACATGACGCGCGATCTCGCTGAAATCCTGCCGCAGTACGAAGAAGAACTGACCGCGATGGTGAGGCGGCGCGCCGTCCATACCGTCGCGTTTCACCCGCCGTGCACGCTGCAGCACGGCCAGCAGATCCGAGGCCGCGTTGAAAACCTGCTGACGGCGCTCGGCATGGAAGTTCACCTTCCCGCCGATAACCACTTGTGCTGCGGCTCGGCCGGGACCTACTCGGTGCTGCAGCCCAAACTCTCGTACACGTTGCGCGATCAGAAAATCGACAAGCTCGAGAAGCTGGAACCGCAGATGATCGTGTCCGCGAATGTGGGGTGTATCGCGCATTTGCAAAGCGGCACATCGACACCTGTCGTGCACTGGATCCAGCTCGTGGAACATCTGCTGTATGGCTGACGGCGACCGGCGCGAGGCGTGCAGCCGCCCCGCGTCCGTATAATCGGAGCTCTGCTTTTCTTGCGGCGTCCGTTTCCATGTCCTCTCACATAGCCCTTCATCTCGACGAAGTCCGTCAACGCATCGCGAAAGCGGCGGCCGAAGCGTCGCGCGAACCGGCATCGGTCGCGTTGCTGGCGGTATCGAAGACTTTCCCTGCCGGCGATGTCCGCGCCGCATTCGACGCGGGACAACGCGCGTTCGGCGAGAACTACGTGCAGGAATCGGTCGCGAAGATCGCCGAACTCGCCGACTTGCGCAGACAGATCCAGTGGCATTTCATTGGACCATTGCAGTCGAACAAGACCAAGGTCGTCGCCGAGAATTTCGACTGGGTGCATTCCGTCGACCGGCTGAAGATTGCCGAGCGGCTATCGGCTCAACGCACGGACGGCATGGCGCCGCTCAACGTCTGTCTGCAAGTGAATGTCAGCGGCGAGGAATCGAAAAGCGGTGTGGCGCCTGAAGAAGCGTTGGCGATTGCGCACGCGATCACGGCCTTGCCCAATCTCAAGCTGCGCGGCTTGATGTCGATTCCCGAACCAGCCGCCACACTCGACGAACAACGCGCACCGCACAAGCGTCTGCGCGAACTCATGGACACCTTGCGCGCGGACGGCCTTGAACTGGATACGCTTTCCATGGGCATGTCGGCGGATATCGAAGCCGCGATCCTGGAAGGCGCGACGATGGTTCGCATCGGCACGGCAATCTTCGGCGCACGCGATTACTCCAACTGACTTTCGATCTGAACTCACTATGAAAATTGCGTTTATTGGTGGCGGCAACATGGCGTCGGCGCTTATCGGCGGCTTGATCAAGCGTGGCGTGGCGGCGGCGGATCTTTATGTCGTCGATCCGGGCGAGGAAGCGCGAGGACGCGTAGAGAAGGAATTCGGTGCGGCGACAGGCGCATCGATCGACTCGAAGCTGAGCGAATACGACGCCATTCTGCTTGCCGTCAAACCGCAGGTCTTGAAGGACGTGGCAGCGGCGCTGCAGCCGGTGTTGTCGAAGCAACTGGTGATCAGCATTGCGGCCGGCATTCGCGCGGCCGACCTGTCGCGCTGGCTTGGCGGCTACACGCAAATCGTGCGCACGATGCCGAACACACCCGCTTTGATCGGCATGGGCGTGACGGGTCTGGCCGCGTTGCCCGGCGTGGACGATGCAGCGAAGGCGCTGGCGTCGAAGGTGCTGGAAGCGGTAGGCGAAACCGTCTGGTTCGACGACGAAGCGAAGATCGACGCCGTCACCGCCATTTCGGGCAGCGGTCCGGCGTACGTGTTCTATTTCATCGAAGCAATACAGGAAGCTGCGCGTCAACTTGGCATGGATGAAGAGCAAGGGCGGGCGCTCGCCGTCGCGACATTTACCGGCGCGGCACAGTTAGCGGCGCAATCGGGTGAACCGGCGAGTGTGTTGCGAGAGCGGGTCACATCGAAGGGCGGAACGACGGCTGCGGCGCTGGCTTCCTTCGATGCACAGGGCGTCAAGGATGCAATCGTGCGCGGCGCACTGGCCGCGGATGCGCGGGCGAAAGAGATGGGCGAGGAACTGGGCAAGGCCTGAGAAAACGCCGCTGCGGGTCAAAGCCCGCAGCAGTGATCAAGCCGCCAACTGATCGCCGACCTAGCGAAAAAACGCGTAATGCGCCGCAATGCCCGCGAACAAGACGCCGCCCAGCCAGTTGTTATGTTTGAACGCGGCGAAGCACGACATGCGCTCGCGGTTCCTGATCAGCGTGTAGTGATAGATCGCGCACGCCACCGCCGCCGCCCAGCCGATCCAGTACATCCAGCCGAACGCCAGCGTCACGCCAATCCACGCATAGATCCCGAGCGTCACGCCATAACAAAGCATGATCGCAAAGACATCGAAGCGGCCGAACGTCAGGGCCGACGTCCTGATGCCGATCTTGATGTCATCGTCGCGATCGACCATCGCGTATTCGGTGTCGTAGGCGACCGACCAGAAGACGTTCGCGGCCAGCATGATCCACGCGAGCGGCGGCACGTGATCCTGAATGGCGGCGAACGCCATAGGAACGCCGAATCCGAATGCAATGCCCAGATACGCCTGCGGAATGGCGAAAAACCGCTTGGTGAACGGATAACTTCCTGCAACAAAAAGCGCGAACACCGAGAGTTCTTTCGTCAGCGTGTTGAGCGGCAGGATCAGCAAGAACGCAATCGCCGATAAAACCGCCGCCAGCGCCACCGCTTCCCACGCGGCAATCTTGCCGGACGTGATCGGCCGGTTTTCGGTGCGCTTCACGTGTTTGTCGAAATCGCGATCGGCGTAGTCGTTTATCGCGCAACCCGCCGAGCGCATGAGCAGCGTGCCGAGCACGAAGATCAGCAGAAGCATGGGCGATGGGTGCCCATCCGATGCAATCCATAACGCGTTGAGCGTCGGCCACAGCAAAAGCAGGCTGCCGATGGGTTTATCCATGCGGACGAGGCGGAGATAAAGCGGAAGGCGAGCGAGCATGGCAGGTTGCATCGAATGACAGTGACGGTATTTTAAGGCAGCGCGGTTTAGAGCGGCGCGCACAGCAAAAGGCCCCGCGTTCGGACGAGCGCGGGGCCTTTATCGCAATCTAACTGATACTCAGCCGGCGTGTTACTCCGCCAGCATCGCGCGCAACATCCACGCCGTCTTTTCGTGAATCTGCATGCGCTGCGTCAACAGATCGGCCGTCGGTTCGTCGTTGGCGTTATCGGTTAGCGGGAAGATTGCGCGCGCGGTGCGCACCACGGCTTCCTGCCCTTCCACCAATTGACGGATCATCTCCTCGGCGGCCGGAATGCCATCGGCTTCCGGGATGGACGAGAGCTTCGCGAACTCGCGATAGCTGCCCGGCGCATACACGCCCAACGCGCGGATACGTTCGGCGATGGCATCCACCGCCAGCGCCAGTTCCGTGTATTGACCTTCGAACATCAGGTGGAGCGTGTTGAACATCGGCCCCGTGACGTTCCAGTGAAAATTGTGCGTCTTCAGATACAGCGTGTAGGTGTCGGCCAGCAGATGCGACAGGCCATCGGCAATCTTCTTGCGGTCTTTGTCGCTGATACCGATATTCACAGCCGGTGATGCGATTTTCTTCGCCATGGTGACTCCGTGAGAGTGATACGAACAATGCGGGCGAATGACTGATCCAGATCGTGGATCGGGTTCCGCCGGGCGTTCGTGAGTTTATCTTAGAAACGCAGCCGGACCCGCCGTGCAGCGCGGGTCCGGAGGGTTATCGGGCGCGTCGATACGACGCGCATCAATGGGATCGCACAAGTCCGTCAGACCAGCCCCGCACCACGCAATCCTTCGATAACCACCGCCGCGTAACTCGCCGCGACGATGCCAAAACCGATCGCGAGCCGCACGCCGCGCGACGCGTTCAGGCTTTTGGCCTCAAAGCCGCTTACCGCCCGTTCGATATTCATGATCGCTTGTGTCATCGCCGTTTCTCCTTGAGTCCTGCGTTTTCAATCGATGGGACGCTTTTTCTCAAGCGCCCCGGTCTGCTTACTTCATTGCTGCTTCAAGCTCCGCGTCGGCGGTCTCGACTACCTGGCCCAATGCCGCCAGCGCTTTCACCACACCCGCCGCATACGCGGGGTCGGCGCGCCGGAAGTGCTCGATCTGAACCTTCACGATCTCGTTCGGCACGCCGTGGATATGCCGCGCGATGTTGCCGAAGAAGCGCTGCTTTTGCTCGTCGTCGAAGAGACGGAACAGGTCGCCCGGCTGGCTGTAGTAGTCCGTGTCTTCACGATGGTCGTAGCGCTCCACCGCACCCGCCGCCAATGCCGGCTCATTCACGCTCGCGTCCTGCGAGAAGTCGCCGAAGCGATTCGGCTCGTAGTTCACGCGGCCGCCGCTGTTGCCATCGACACGCATGCCGCCATCGCGATGAAACGAGTTCTGCACAGCGGCCTTCGGCGCATTCACCGGAATCTGATGGTGATTGATGCCCAGACGATACCGGTGCGCATCGCCATACGAGAACAAACGGCCTTGCAGCAGGCGGTCCGGCGAGAAGCCGATGCCCGGCACCACGTTCGCCGGCGTGAAAGCGGCTTGCTCCACATCCGCGAAATAGTTGCCTGCGTTGCGATTCAACTCGAGCGTGCCCACGTCGATCAGCGGGAAATCCTTGTGCGGCCATACCTTGGTGATATCGAAAGGATTCATGCGATACGTCGCCGCTTCTGCCTCCGTCATCACCTGGATGCGGAAATTCCACTTCGGGAAATTGCCGCGATCGATGTTGTCCACCAGATCGCGTTGCGCGCTTTCACGATCACTGCCCACTACGGCCGACGCTTCGGCGTCGGTGAAATTCTCGAGCGGCTGCTGCGACTTGAAGTGGAACTTCACATAGAACCGCTCGTTGTTCGCGTTGATGAACGAATACGTATGCGACCCGAAACCATGCATCTGCCTGTAGCTCTTCGGAATGCCACGGTCGCTCATCAGGATGGTGACCTGATGCAACGACTCCGGATGCCGCGACCAGAAGTCCCACGCCGCCACGTTGCTGCGCATGTTGGTGTACGGATCGCGCTTTTGCGTGTGGATGAAGTCGGGAAATTTCAGCGGATCACGGATGAAAAACACCGGCGTGTTGTTGCCGACCACGTCCCAGTTGCCTTCTTCCGTGTAGAACTTGATCGAGAAACCGCGCACATCGCGCTCGGCGTCGGCTGCGCCGCGCTCGCCGGCAACCGTCGAGAAGCGCATGAACATCGGCGTCTGCTTGCCGACTTCCGCGAACACCTTGGCTTTCGTGAAACGCGAGATGTCGTGCGTGACGGTCAACGTGCCGAACGCGCCCGATCCCTTGGCATGCACGCGGCGCTCCGGAATCACTTCGCGGTCGAAGTGCGCGAGCTTTTCGATCAGCCAGAAATCCTGCAGCGCAATCGGGCCGCGCGGGCCGGCGGTCACGGAATTCTGGTTGTCGCCAACTGGCGCGCCTGCTGCGGTGGTAAGGGTGCGATTGGTCATCGAGTGCTCCTGAAATGTATTCGGGGAATTGCGTCTTGCGGGGTTTGTTCAGCACGTGCCGGCGAAACTGGCCAGCACGTCGACCACGACACTGCGTGCTTCGCGATAACTCGCGGTAAGTTGCGTGGCGCGGCGGGCGATCATCGTCATGGCTTCCTCTGGCGTTGTTTTGCTGGATCGGTGCCGACCCATGGGAAGAAGCATAACAAAGGCTATCTATTTTTATAATTCAATTAACTTAATCTATCCGATAGGTCGAACGAATGCTCGGGATGGTTGGACTTGAAAAATGGGGATGGATTCAGAGGCCGCGCCAGGACAGGCGCGGCAGAAACGCTTAATTGACTGCGGCGGGTAGTTCAAGCCGCGTTACGCCGGGAATATTGCAGGCGGCGATTGCATTGCAGATCGCTTCGATGGCCGGCATCCGCGTGAAGCTCTTGCGCCACGCGAGCACGACACGACGATCCGGCACGGGGTCATTGAAGGGAACGTAGCTGAGCAAACCGGCATCGACGCCCGCTGCGTGCGGCTTCACTTCCATCACCGACATGCGTGGCAGCACGGTAATGCCCACGCCGCTTGCGACCATATGCCGAATGGTTTCCAGCGATGACCCTTCGAACGTCTTCTGGATGCCGTCCGCGTTCTGCGAAAACCGCATCAACTCGGGACATACGCCGAGCACGTGGTCGCGGAAACAATGGCCGCTGCCGAGCAGCAGCATCGTTTCGAGCTTCAGGTCATCGGCGTTGATCTTCTCGCGGTTTTCCCACGGATGACCGGCAGGCATGGCGACGACGAACGGTTCATCGAAGAGCGGGCGGACCATCAAGCCGGTTTCCGGGAACGGCAGCGCCATGATGGCGACATCGATTTCACCCTGCTTCAGCAGTTCGATCAGCTTGAGCGTGTAGTTTTCCTGCAGCATCAGCGGCATCTGCGGCACGCGCTTGATCATCTGCTTGACGAGCGTGGGCAGGAGATACGGCCCGATGGTATAGATCACGCCCAGCCGCAGCGGCCCGACCAGCGGATCCTTGCCCTGCTTGGCGATTTCCTTGATCGCGAGCGTCTGCTCCAGGACGCGCTGCGCCTGAGTCACGATCTGTTCGCCGATGGGTGTCACACTGACTTCGCTGGTACCGCGTTCGAAAATCTGTACGTTCAGTTCGTCTTCGAGCTTCTTGATTGCCACCGACAAAGTCGGCTGGCTCACGAAACACGCCTCGGCCGCACGGCCGAAATGCCGCTCGCGGGCCACTGCAACGATGTACTTCAATTCGGTAAGGGTCATTAGGGGCCAATCAGAGTCAATGAATCGATAGGATTTGACTTATACACCCGTCGGGTGGATTCGCCAACTCGCGCAAGAATAGTCGCGCCAAAAACGCAGTCTTGCGTTTCATGCGAATGCTTAAGACCCGCGGAACCCCGCCGCGTTCACGCTTTCAGGTACTGCTCGCGTGCGCCGAGCCAGCGGGCGAGATGGCTGGTCACGGCTTCAGGGAATTGCGCGAGCATCTGATCGGCCGCCGCGCGCGCGGGCTCGATCAGCCAGCCATCGTTTTCCAGGCTGGCAAAGCGCAGCATCGCAGCGCCGGATTGCCGTGCGCCGAGAAATTCGCCAGGCCCGCGAATTTCGAGGTCCCGGCGCGCGATTTCGAAGCCATCGGTGGTTTCGCGCATGGTCTGCAATCGGGCGCGCGCCGTCTGCGACAAAGGCCCCGCGTACATCAGCACGCATACGGACGCGGCGCTTCCCCGCCCCACGCGCCCTCTCAACTGATGAAGCTGCGCGAGGCCGAAACGTTCGGCGTGCTCGATCACCATCAGCGACGCGTTCGGCACGTCCACGCCAACTTCAATCACGGTCGTTGCAACCAGCAACTGGACTTCGGCGCGCGTGAACGCGTCCATGACGGCGGCTTTTTCGGCGGGCGGCAAACGGCCGTGCACGAGCCCGATTCGCAATTCGGGGAGCGCCACGGCCAGCGTCTCGTAGGTTTCCACCGCCGTCTGCAACTGCAACGTCTCGCTTTCCTCGATCAGCGGACAAACCCAATACACTTGCCGGCCGGTCAGCGCCGCCTCGCGCACACGGGCGATGACTTCGTCGCGGCGGTTATCGGAAACGAGCTTGGTCAGGATCGGCGTGCGGCCCGGCGGCAACTCGTCGATAGTCGATACATCCAGATCCGCGTAATACGTCATCGCGAGCGTGCGCGGAATCGGCGTGGCGGACATCATCAGTTGATGCGGCTGGAAATTCTGCACGCCATCGCCGGCGTTTTGCGCCTTGGCGCGCAATGCAAGCCGCTGCGCCACGCCAAAGCGATGTTGTTCATCGATGATCGCGAAGCCCAGGCGCGCGAACTCCACCGCGTCCTGAATGATCGCGTGCGTGCCGATCACGAGCTGCGCCGCGCCGGACGCCGCCGCTTCGAGCGCCGCGCGCTTTTCCTTCGCTTTCAAGCTTCCGGCAAGCCACGCGACGGTCACGCCCAATGGTTCGAGCCACGCGCGGAGCTTGCGCTCGTGCTGCTCGGCCAAGATCTCGGTCGGCGCCATCAGCGCGGCCTGATAACCGGCGTCGATGGCCTGCGCCGCAGCCAGCGCGGCCACGATGGTCTTGCCGCTGCCCACATCGCCTTGAAGCAGACGCTGCATGGGATGCGGCAACGTCAGTTCGCCCGAGATCTCCGCGCACACCCGTTCCTGCGCGCCGGTCAGCTTGAACGGCAGCGTCTTCAAAAACCGCGCGACGAGCGATTCAGGCGCGTCATGCAAACGCGGCATCACAGGCGCGGCGCGCGTGCGGCGCTCCTCGTGCGCGCGCTTCAACGACAACTGCTGTGCGAGCAATTCCTCGAACTTGATACGTGTCCACGCCGGGTGCGTGCCGTCGATCAGCGCGTTTTCATCGGAATCGGCATGGGGATGGTGCAGCGTTCTTACGGCGTCGAGCAGGCCGGGAACGTTCAGCGGCTGAAGATGCGCGCGGGCGATTTTCTCGGGCAGCAGTTCCGGCAGATGAACACGCGACAACGCGCTGTCGATGGCCTTGCGCAAATACGCCTGCGACACGCCCGCTGTGCTCGGATAAACCGGCGTGAGCGCCTGGGGCAGCGGCGTGTCTTCATCGACAGGACGCACTTGCGGATGGACCATCTCCATGCCGAAGAAGCCGCCGCGCACATCGCCGCGAACCCGCAAACGCACGCCGATCGCCATCTGCTTGACCTGCGAGCCGTAGAAATTGAGGAAGCGCAGCGTGAGTTCGTCGCCAGCGTCGTCGTGCATTTTCACGAGCAACTGGCGGCGCGGCCGGTAGGCAATCTCGTTGTCGAATACGACGCCTTCGGTCTGGGTGTTGTCGCCCGGGATCAGATGGCCGATCGGCGTGATGGTCGTTTCGTCTTCATAGCGCATCGGCAGATGCAGCACCAGATCGATATCCGATTTCAAACCGAGCTTCGCGAGTTTATCGACGGGTTTGGGCGGCGGCGCGGCGGGTTTGAGCGGCTGGACCTTGTCCGCGATTTCAAGATCGGCGAGTTTTCTCGCGCGTGCGCGCTTGGGCTTTTGTATGGGCGCGTCCGGTTCGCCCGCTGCTTCAGGAGCAATTTCGGCGTCGGGATCGACGAGCAAACGGCGGTCGGACAAGGGCATCTAATCTCTTCAAAGTACAATATCGGCTTCGTTCGGCACGGCGAAGCCTCGTTTCGCGGCCGCCGGGCATTCATCACCACAGCGCCGTCGCGCGCCGCCTTGCACGCATTTTTGCAAAATACCGCGCGGACCATCGCGCACAGATACGTTTTCCCAATGTTCACGCTTTCCGACTTCGATTTTAATCTGCCGCCCGAGCTGATCGCGCAAACGGCGCTCACCGAGCGCAGCGCGAGCCGTCTGCTCGAGGTGGACAACAGCGCGGCTTCGCCCGCTTTCACCGACCGCCAGTTCACGGAACTCCCCGGTCTGCTGGAACCCGGCGACCTGCTGGTATTCAACGATACCAAAGTCCTGAAGGCGCGGTTCCTCGGCCAGAAGGCCAGCGGCGGGCGCATCGAGGTGCTCGTCGAGCGTCTGACGGGGGCAACGACCGCGCTTGCGCAGATCCGGGCGAGCAAAAGTCCGCAGCCGGGCACGAAGATCGTCCTCGCCGATGCGTTCGAAGTCACCGTCGGCGAGCGCGTGGAACCGTTCTACACGCTGCATTTCCCGGCGGATTGCCTGACGCTCATCGAGCAATATGGGCGCTTGCCGTTGCCGCCGTACATCGAACACGATCCCGATGCCTACGACGAAACCCGCTACCAGACGGTCTATGCGGCCAATCCCGGCGCGGTCGCAGCGCCCACGGCGGGCCTGCATTTCGATGCAACCCTGCTCGAAGCGCTCGATGCCCGCGGCATGGAACGCGCGACGTTGACGCTGCACGTCGGCGCGGGCACGTTCCAGCCGGTGCGCGTGGAAAACCTCGCGGAGCACAAGATGCACAGCGAGTGGTACAGGCTGCCGCAGGCGCTTGCCGACAAGATCGCGGCCACGAAAGCGCGTGGAAATAGCGTGATCGCAGTTGGAACCACGTCGATGCGCGCCCTCGAAGCCGCCGCCCGCGACGCCGACGAAGCCGGCCGGCCGCTCGCCGAAACCAGCGCCGAGACCGACATTTTCATCACGCCGGGATATCAGTTTCGCGTAGTGGACCGGCTCGTCACGAACTTCCATTTGCCGAAATCGACGCTGATGATGCTCGTCTCCGCGTTCGCCGGCATGGACCCGATCCGCGCCGCATATGCGCACGCGATCGAAAAGCGGTACCGGTTTTTCAGTTACGGCGACGCGATGTTGCTGACGCGACAATAAATTACCAATCTGCGCCGGACTGTTCTCTGGTTGCACAGGAGCTTTGCATGAACGAAGTAACCAACGCCACGTCCCGCCCTGAAAACGGCCTGAAGTTCGACCTGATCACCACTGACGGCCAGGCCCGCCGTGGCCGCGTCACGTTGAACCACGGCGTGGTCGAAACGCCGATCTTCATGCCTGTCGGCACATACGGCACGGTGAAAGCCGTCGCGCCGCGCGAACTCGAGGAAATGCACGCGCAGATCATCCTCGGCAACACGTTTCACCTGTGGCTGCGTCCGGGGCTCGAAACCATCGCGGCGCATGGCGGATTGCACAGGTTCATGAACTGGAACCGGCCGATCCTCACCGATTCCGGCGGCTTCCAGGTCTTCTCTCTCGGCGATCTGCGCAAGATCACCGAAGACGGCGTGACGTTCGCGTCACCCATCAATGGCGACAAGCTGTTTTTATCGCCGGAAATCTCGATGCAGATTCAGAAAGTGCTGAATTCGGACATCGTGATGCAGTTCGATGAATGCACCCCCTACGCCACCAACGGCGTACCCACGCCGCACAAGGACGCGGCTGACTCCATGCGCATGTCGATGCGCTGGGCAAAGCGTTCCGTCGATGAATTCGCCAAGGGCGGCAACCCGAACGCGCTGTTCGGGATCGTTCAGGGCGGCATGTTCGAAGACTTGCGCGACGAATCGCTGGCCGGACTGGCGGACATCGGGTTCCACGGCTTTGCGATCGGCGGCTTGTCGGTGGGCGAGCCCAAAGAAGACATGATGCGGGTGCTGGAACATATCGGTCCGAAGCTTCCCGCCGACAAACCGCATTACCTGATGGGCGTGGGCACGCCGGAAGACCTGGTCGCGGGCGTGGCATCGGGCGTGGACATGTTCGACTGCGTGATGCCGACCCGCAATGCGCGCAACGGCTGGCTGTTCACGCGTTTTGGCGACGTAAAGATCCGCAACGCCGCGCACAAGAATTCACTCAAGCCACTCGACGAAAGCTGCGGCTGCTACACATGCCGCAATTTCACGCGCGGCTATCTGCACCATTTGCATCGTGTGGGGGAGATCCTCGGCTCGCAACTGAACACGATCCACAACCTGCATTACTACTTGCAACTGATGCAGGAACTCCGCGATTCGATCGAAAACCACATGTTCGGTGCGTTCGTGAAGGTGTTTCACGAGAACCGCGCACGCGGAATCGACTGACAAAAACGTCGACCTGATGGCCAACGTTCAGTCATTCGATCTTCAGCCGACGCAATAAACATTACAATTGCTTTACGCCGCCCTTTAACAGCTTGATCACAAAGCGCATTCCGCGCTTGTGCGGCGAAGCCCGGTGTTAGAATAGCGGGCTAATTTTCTGATCGTTATAACGGAGAGACCGACGTGGATTTTATTTCAAGAGCCTTCGGACAAGGCGCCGACGGTGCGCAATCGAGCATCATGAGTTTTCTGCCTCTGATCTTGATGTTCGCTGTGTTGTACTTCATCATGATTCGCCCGCAAATGAAGCGTCAGAAGGAACATCGCAACATGCTGGGCGCGATGGCGAAGGGTGACGAAGTCGTAACGAACGGCGGTATTGTCGGCAAGGTGACGAAGGTGACGGACGCGTATGTAGGCGTTGAGATCGCGGAAGGCACGGAAATCACCATCCAGAAGGCGTCTGTCACGACCATCCTCCCGAAAGGCACGATCAAGTCGCTGTAAGGCCAACTTGTCTCGCGTCCGGCGCGGCCCGCGCGCTCTCGGTTCAAAAACCGACAGCCCGCTCATTGCCGGACGCATCGCTTATCCCCTCCTCGCCAACTCTCCTGTTCGGCCATCCCCATGAATCGCTACCCACTTTGGAAATATGCCGTGATGCTGGTGGCGCTCGTCATCGGCCTCGTCTATACACTGCCCAATTTTTTCGGCGAAGCGCCGGCGGTGCAGGTATCGAGCGGCAAAGTAACGGTCAAGCTTGATTCGTCAACGCTTGCCAATGTCGAGAGCGCGCTGTCGGCGAGCAAGATCACGCCTGACGAAGTCACGTTCGACAACTCGTCGGCCAATGCAAACATCCGCGTGCGCCTGAAAGACACGGACACGCAACTGCGCGTGAAGGATCTGTTGCAGAAAACGCTCAACAGCGATCCGAGCGATCCGCAATATGTCGTCGCGTTGAACCTGCAGGCAGCTTCGCCGCGCTGGCTCACCGCGTTGCATGCATTGCCGATGTATCTCGGCCTCGACTTGCGCGGCGGCGTTCACTTCCTGTTGCAAGTGGACATGGCAGGCGCGCTGAACAAGAAGCTGGATTCGAACGCCACCGACGCACGCGCCCTCTTGCGCGACAAGAACATCCGCGATGGCGGTGTGAATCGCGTGAACCAGGCCGTGGTGGTGAATTTCTCCGACCAGCCCGCAGCCGATTCCGCGCGCACGTTGCTTTCGACCAGCCTGAACGAGTTGCAATGGACGACGCGTCAAGGCAGCGACGGTTACCAGGTGGTCGGCACGTTCACGCCGGCTGCGCAAAAAACGGTTGAAGACGCCGCGCTAAAGCAGAACATCATCACGCTGCATAACCGCGTGAACGAACTTGGCGTGGCCGAGCCGGTGATCCAGCAGCAAGGTTCCGACCGCATCGTGGTCGAGTTGCCGGGCGTGCAGGACACGGCGAAGGCGAAGGACATCATCGGACGGACCGCCACGCTTGAAGCCCGTCTCGCCGATCCGACCAATGCGCATCCCGGTCCGAACGATCCAGTCCCCCCGGGCGACGAACTCTTCACGCAAGGCAACACCGGCCCCGTTCTCGTGCGCAAGCAGGTGATCTTCTCGGGTGACCGGATCATCGACGCATCGGCGGGATTCGACGAACATCAGCGTCCGTCCGTCAACATTCGCCTCGACGCCGCCGGCGGGCGTTCGGTGAGCAGCGTGTCGCGTGACAACATCGGCAAGCCGATGGCCATGATCCTGTTCGAAAAGGGCAAGGGCGAAGTGCTGACGGTCGCGACAATCCAGTCGGAACTCGGCGACCGCTTCCAGATCACCGGCCAGCCCTCGCCGCAAGCCGCAACCGATCTCGCGCTGTTGCTGCGCGCAGGTTCGCTCGCGGCGCCAATGGACATCATCGAAGAACGCACGATCGGCCCGAGCCTGGGCGCCGACAACATCAAGAAGGGCTTCGATTCCGTGCAGTACGGTTTCGCCGCCATCGCTGTCTTCATGATCGCGTACTACATGCTGTTCGGCCTGATCTCCATGCTGTCGCTGTCGGTGAACCTGCTGCTGCTGGTCGCGATTCTCTCCATGCTGCAAGCCACGCTGACACTGCCGGGTATCGCGGCTATTGCGCTGGCACTCGGTATGGCAATCGATGCAAACGTGCTGATCAACGAACGGATCCGCGAGGAACTGCGTAACGGCGCGCCGCCGCAGCTCGCGATCCAGAACGGCTTCTCGCACGCATGGGCGACGATTCTCGACTCGAATGTGACCACGCTGATTGCCGGCCTGGCGCTGCTCGCGTTTGGTTCGGGCCCGGTTCGCGGCTTTGCGGTCGTGCACTGTATCGGCATCCTGACGTCCATGTTCTCGGCAGTGTTCTTCTCGCGCGGTCTGGTGAACCTTTGGTACGGCGGCAAGAAGAAGCTGCAATCGCTCGCGATTGGACAGGTATGGCGTCCGGAAGGCGGCGATACGGCGGCTGCAACAGCGGCGTACCTCGCGAATCAGCGCGGCGACGACTCCCCTGTCGACGAAATCATCCAGCCGGCCGCCCGCGTCAAGGCGCCGGTTCCCGCACGTCCGCCAAAGCAGGCTGCGCCCGCGCTTCGCAACGGCAAGCCGGTTGTTCGCCGCCGCTCGGGTCCGGGTGTCGAACCGAAAAAACCCGGCTCGTCCAACTGAGTCCCGGAGAATAAATCATGGAATTCTTTCGTATTCGCCGCGACTTGCCGTTGATGCAGCGAGCGTTGCTGTTCAACGCGATCTCGCTCATCACGTTTCTTGCCGCTGTATTTTTCCTGTTGCATCGCGGGTTGCATCTGTCGGTGGAATTCACCGGCGGCACCGTGGTGGAAGTGCAATACCCGCAAGCCGTGCCCCTCGAACCGGTACGCAGCACGCTGGGCGCGCTCGGTTATCCCGATGCCCAGGTGCAGAACTTCGGCACCTCGCGTGACGTGTTGATTCGCTTGCCGTTGAAGCAGGGCTTGACGTCGGCGCAGCAGAGCGATCAGGTGATGAGCGCGCTGAAGAACCAGGACGCGCAGGTGCAGTTGCAGCGCGTGGAGTTCGTCGGTCCGCAGGTCGGTAAAGAGCTCGTGACCAACGGCCTGCTTGCGCTGGCATGCGTGGTGATCGGCATTGTGATTTACCTGTCGTTCCGGTTTGAATGGAAATACGCAGTGGCCGGCGTGATCGCCAACTTGCACGACGTGGTGATCATTCTCGGTTTCTTCGCGTTCTTCCAGTGGGAGTTTTCGCTGTCGGTGCTCGCAGCGATTCTCGCGGTGCTGGGTTACTCGGTGAACGAGTCGGTGGTCATCTTCGACCGGATTCGCGAGACCTTCCGCAAGCAGCGCAAGATGACGGTGATCGAGGTGATCAACCACGCAATCACGAGCACCATGTCGCGAACCATCATCACCCATGGCTGTACCGAAATGATGGTGCTGTCCATGTTCTTCTTCGGCGGCGCGACCCTGCACTATTTTGCGCTGGCGTTGACGGTGGGTATCTTGTTCGGGATCTATTCGTCGGTGTTCGTTGCCGCCGCGCTGGCCATGTGGCTTGGCGTGAAGCGCGAAGATCTGGTGAAGGACAAGAAGCCGAAATTCGATCCGGGCGATCCGAACGCCGGAGCAGAGGTTTGAAGGCGCAGGATTAGAGACTGGAAGTAAGGAAGTACGAAGGCCGATTCGAAAGAATTGGCCTTTTTCGCTTTTTGGCGGGCATTTGTAACATTTGGTGGAGCTGACGCGGATAGCCACGCGTAGCAAGCCCAAGTGGTTTCTAAGCTGGTTCGATGTATGTACAATCGTAAATACAGGAAGCGCTATGCGATTCGAGTGGGATGAAGCAAAGAATTGAAGCAACGTCCGCAAACACGGCGTCGACTTCAATGATGCTATCGAAATCTTCAAGCATCCAGTGCTGATCGCTGCGGATCGCCGCGAGGATTTCGACGAAGATTGCTGGATTGCACTGGGGTGGATGAAACTGATCGTGGCGCTGGCCGTATATGTAGAGCGCGACGGCGACATCGTACGGATTATTTCAGCACGCAAGGCAACGCGACCCAAGATAAAACGCAATGGAGACGCCATTTCTCAATGATCGCGGCAATTGAAGCAGGGACACAATCATGAGCAAAACCACGAAGACCGACTGGAAGCGCCTGGAAACCATGCCGGATTCCAGCATCGATACAAGCGAGATGCCCGAACTGGGCGACGAGTTCTTCCTGAACGCCGAGTTGCAGAGACCGCCCAAGCAGGCGGTGACCATGCGTCTCGACGCCGACGTGCTGGCCTGGTTCAAGGAACAAGGCGAGGGTTACCAGACACGCATCAACAAGCTTTTGCGCGCCTACATGCAGGCGCAACAAAAGCGCCACTCGTAAGCGCGCGGCCCCGCGACTTGTCACTTGAACCCCAGTCTCTTGCGCGCCGCCATCAACGCTACAAGGCTGATCACGGCCGCGAAAATCATGTAGAAGCTCGGCGCGGCCTTTGATCCCGTCGATGCAATCAGCCACGTGATGATGAACGGCCCGAACCCGCCGAACACCGTCACCGCGATGTTATAAGCCAGCGACATCCCCGTCGTGCGCGTGGCAACCGGAAACATCTCCGAGAGTAATCCCGGCAGCGCGGCGAAGTACCCGGTCATCAGGACGCCGAGCACCGCTTGCACGACCAGCAGGTTGCCGAACGCCGGATGCGCGACGAGCCACGAGAAGAGCGGATAGATCAACACGAGCAACAGCACGGCCGAGATCAGCATGATGCGGGTGCGGCCGTGGGTATCGGAGAGATGGCCTACCAGCGGCGACAGCACCATCTGGATCGCGCCCGTCAGCAGGATCGCCGTGAATGCAACCGAGGGCGCAAGGCCCAACTGGCGAATCGCGTAGGTCGGCATGAACAACACGAGATAGGTCGCCACCGTTCCCAGCACCACCGTGCCAATGGCAATCAGCAAGCGCTCCTTGTTCGATGCAAACGTGTCGCGCAACGGCGTCGCGGTCGTGACGGCGGAGAGGAATTCAGGCGTTTCATCGAGCCGTGTGCGGATGTAGTAGGCCACCGGCCCGATCAGCAAGCCGAAGAAAAACGGCATGCGCCAGCCCCACGAATTCATCTGTTCCGGCGATAGATTCCCGGTCAGCACCACGCCAAAGATGGCAGCGAGCAGCGTCGTCAATCCTTGGCTTGCAACCTGCCAGCTCGCGAAAAAGCCACGCCGCCCCGGCACGTGTTCGGCGAGAAACGCCGTCGCGCTGCCGAACTCGCCGCCGGCCGAGAAGCCTTGCATCAGGCGCGCGAGGACCAGGATCAATGGTGCCGCGATCCCGATGGACGAATACGTCGGCAACACGGCGATGATCAGCGTGCCCACCATCATCAACAGTATGGAAAGGGTGAGCGCGGCTTTGCGGCCGGCTTTGTCGGCGTAGGCGCCGAGCACGATCGCACCCAGCGGCCGCATGAAAAACGACACGCCGAATGTGCCGAGCGTCAGCAGGATCGACACGGAATCATTGCCCGACGGGAAGAACAACTTCGAGATGACGACCGCAAAAAACCCGTAGACCACGAGGTCGAACCATTCGAGCGCGTTGCCTATGGACGCCGCCACCACGGCACGCCACGCGGCCGGACGGACAACCGGTACTGTTGCAGACGTACTGCTCATGCATTTCTCCAGGAATTTTTATATCGATGTAACAAATGTAAACGCTGCCGACTGTGCCACACCGAAATCCGGACCGAAATGCTCGCAAAACCTGTGGACGAAAAAAAACCGTTCCGGCGTGAGCCGGAACGGTTCTTCAAACCTGCAGTCGATGCTTACTGGCGCACGCCTTCAGCCTGGATATGCAGCGTCGTCTTCATCTTGAAGCCGTATGCCTTGCCGTAGTCCACGCCGAAGTCGCCGCGATCGAACGTGCCCGTCGATTCCGTACCGCACACTTCCTTCTTCAGCATCGGGTTCGTGAAGCACTTGAACGATTCGATCTTCAGGTTCAACGGCTTCGTCACGCCGTGC
>Ga0153932_1000070_pt1 | contig 67691 bp, 64 predicted proteins | sample TSNJ016MetaG_FD_102273 | JGI IMG/M metagenome (GOLD analysis project Ga0153932, IMG submission 102273) | Attine ant fungus gardens microbial communities from New Jersey, USA - TSNJ016 MetaG | ecosystem: Host-associated > Fungi > Mycelium > Unclassified | place: USA: New Jersey, Wharton State... | reverse complement strand
GGATTTCAGCATGGTTATCATCCGCTTGGCTCGTGGCGGCTCCAAGAAGCGCCCGTTTTACAACATCGTTGCAACCGATTCGCGTAGCCGCCGTGATGGCCGCTTCATCGAACGCGTGGGTTTTTACAACCCCGTCGCGACTAAAGGCGAAGCGCTGCGCATCGCTCAGGACCGCCTGACGTACTGGCAAGACAACGGCGCCCAACTGTCGCCGACGGTTGCCCGTCTGGTCAAGCAATCGCAACAAGCTCAGCCGGCTGCTTAAGTGCGGTTGCTGCAGTCGATCGCTCGGGTCCAAGTGATCCGGCCGATTTTTGCTGCCGATGTTTGCGGGAGACTGGCTTATGTCGACGCGTGATTCTGCTTCAGACTCAGGTTTGAAAGCCGCACGTGGCGAGAAGCCTGAGCAGAACGATGCCACGTTTGGCGCATTTGTCCGTAAGCCGGCAGCGCGTCGCGTGGCTATCGACGCTTTGGACGACTCGGGTTCAATCGAGGCCGTTGAAGCATTGCCCGACGACGCAATCGAAGTCGGCGCCATCGTTGATGCTTACGGCCTCAAGGGCTGGGTCAAGATTGCGCCGCACGCGCATGCAGGGCACGGCGGCGACGCAATGCTTGCTGCAAAGCGCTGGTGGCTGGTCAAGGGGAATGAGCGCAAGTCGGTTCGTTGCCTGCAGTCGAAAGTGCATAGCGACACGGTTGTCGCGCATTTTGCCGGCTGCGACGATCGCGATACAGCGTATGCGTTGCGCGGCCACACTATCCATGTGTTGCGCAGCGACTTCCCGAAGCTCTCTGGCGAAGACGAATTCTACTGGGTCGATCTGATCGGCCTGGATGTCGTGAATGAAGCGAACGTGGCCCTCGGCCAGGTTGCGGGCATGATCGACAATGGCGCGCATTCCATCATGCGCGTGGAATTCCCGACTACGGGCAAGGACGGCTCGCCCATTACCGGCGAGCGGCTCATCCCGTTCGTAGGCGTATTTGTCAAGACAGTGGACCAGGCGGCGCGAAAGATTGTCGTCGATTGGGATGTCGACTATTGATTTATCGGAATCACCGACCACAAGGAGAGGGCGATGCAGTTTGACGTCGTGACGCTCTTTCCCGAGATGTTTCGCGCGCTGACTGACTGGGGCATTACCAGCCGGGCAGTCAAGCAGGAACGGTTCGGTCTGCGCACGTGGAATCCTCGCGATTTCACCACGGACAATTACCGGACCATCGACGATCGTCCTTATGGCGGCGGCCCGGGCATGGTGATGCTGGCGCGCCCCCTGGAAGACGCAATATCGGCTGCGAAAGCGGCGCAGGCAGAGCAGGGTATCAGCGGCACGCGCGTGGTGATGATGTCGCCGCAAGGCAAGACGCTGGACCATGAGCGTGTGATGCAAATCGCTCAGGAGCCCGGGATGATCGTGCTGTGCGGCCGTTATGAAGCGATCGACCAGCGTTTGATCGATCGTGTGGTGGACGAAGAAATCAGTCTTGGCGACTTCGTTTTGTCCGGTGGTGAACTGCCGGCCATGGCGCTCATGGACGCCGTCGTGCGCCAGTTGCCCGGCGTGCTGAACGACTCGCAGTCGGCGGTGCAGGACAGTTTTGTCGATGTGCTGCTCGATTGTCCGCACTACACGCGCCCGGAAGAATACGGCGGTGTGCGGGTTCCGGATGTGCTGCTTGGCGGCCATCACAAGGAAATCGAAGCATGGCGCCGGCGTGAATCGCTGAAGAATACGCAGGAAAAGCGGCCTGATCTGATCGACAAGGCGCGCAGGAATAAAATGTTGAGCCGTGCCGACGAGGCATGGCTTGCAAGTCTCGCCAAGGAAGGGTCGAAGGCGCAGTAGGCTTTCAGCCAGGTTCGAAGCGGGACAAAGGGCGGTGCCATGCTTGAATCAAGCCGGCGCCAGATGTGAACCCATCCTCTACCGGGGCCACCAACATGGCAAACAACTCCGGCAAGATGGCTCCAGGAGTCAGTAATGAATCTGATTGAGCAACTCGAAAAAGAAGAAATCGCGCGCGCACTCGGCGAGAAGTCGATTCCCGAATTCGCCCCCGGCGATACGGTGATCGTCAGCGTCAACGTGGTTGAAGGTACGCGCAAGCGTGTCCAGGCTTACGAAGGCGTCGTAATCTCGAAGCGCAACCGTGGTTTGAACTCGAATTTCATCGTCCGCAAGATTTCGTCGGGCGAAGGCGTCGAGCGTACGTTCCAGACCTACTCGCCGCTGCTCGCTAGCATCGTCGTGAAGCGTCGCGGTGATGTGCGTCGTGCAAAGCTGTACTACCTGCGCGAACGTTCGGGCAAGTCGGCTCGGATCAAGGAAAAGCTCGTGTCGAAAGACCGTTCTGCTGCCAAGGCGTAAGTGTTGCGCTGACCGCTGCACCGGAAAAAGCACCCTCGCGGGTGCTTTTTTCTTTGGTGTGGTCAAATCATGTCTTGCGTCATCGTTCACGGCGCCTGAAATCAAAACCAATCAAGAAGCCAAGTCCCACGTGTCCGCCCCCAAGCCGTCGACTCCCCGCATTCTCGAGCCCGAAATCCTGCCGATCGAATCGACCAGCTCGGACTTGCCTCGCGTGCGTGAAGACGTGCTGACGCCCGAGGGCATGCGTGCGAGGTTCTCGCAAACGCTCGACTGGACGCCGGACGCGCGTGATGACAAGGTCAAGGCGCTCGGGGGCGATCCGAGGGTGGCGTCGGTGCTGATTGCGCTTGTCGTGCGCGAAGGCGGTCTGACCGTGCTGCTCACGCAGCGTGCCGATCACCTGACGAACCATGCCGGGCAAATCAGCTTCCCGGGCGGACGCCAGGAACCCGAAGACGCCGATGCCGCCGCGACCGCGCTTCGCGAAGCGCAAGAGGAAGTGGGGCTCGAGGCCGTGCATGTGGAAGTGCTGGGCGAGCTTCCCGACTATCTGACCGGTACCGGATTCCGCGTCACGCCGGTCGTCGCATTGGTCCATCCGCCGATCGAACTTCACGCCGATACACTCGAAGTCGCCGATATCTTCGAAGTCCCGCTCGCGTTCCTCATGAACCCGGCCAATCATCAAGTCCGCGTGTTTCGATGGAAAGGCGGCGAACGTCGTTTTTTTGCGATGCCGTTCACACCCGCCGAGAATGCGGCTCCGTATTTCATCTGGGGTGCAACGGCGGGTATGTTACGTAATTTCTATCGCTTCCTCGCCGCGTGACGCGTAATGTGTCGGCACCCGAATAGCGCTTCAGACGATGTGTCCCTCTGGCTGCATCGGCGCTGTGATATCTTTACACGAAATTCGTAAAACTCGAATGTCCCGGCGCATCGCATGACTTTTTTCTCTGTATTGCTGGCTCTAATCATTGAGCAGTTGCGCGCGCTTTCGCCGCAGAATCCCATATCGGCGTTGCTTCAGTACCATGCGGAATCCGCGGCTCATGGCTTCGATGCCGGCAAGCCGCGGCATGGCGTGCTCGCGTGGCTGATTGTCGTAGTGCCGTGGACGTTGGCCGTCGGGCTGGTCTATTACGTCCTTTATCACATCAACTTCGCGCTCGCGTTCCTCTGGAACGTGGTGATCGTGTATTTCACGCTCGGGTTCCGGCAGTTCAGCCACTATTTCACCGATATCCATCTCGCGTTGAACAACGACGATGTTCCGCGCGCCCGCGAAATTCTCAACGAGTGGACCGGTATCGATACACTCGATATGCCCGTGAGCGAGATCGTCCGGCATACGCTGGTTCATGCCGTAGTGGCGTCGCACCGGCACGTGTTCGGCGTGTTCTTCTGGTTTCTGATTCCGATCGGGCCGGCGGGTGCGGTGTTCTATCGGATCGCTGAATATCTGGCGAGGTCGTGGGTCCGGCCGACGGATGAACGCACACCGGCGTTTTCTACGTTTGCGCAGCGGGCGTTTTTCTTTATCGATTGGGTGCCTGCGCGGTTGACGGCGTTGGGGTTCGCCATTGTGGGGAATTTCGAAGACGCCATTTATGCGTGGCGCAATCACGCCAAGCAGTGGCCCGATGCCAATGAGGGTGTTTTGCTCGCCGCCGGGAGCGGGGCGCTGGGGGCGCGGCTGGCCGGGCCTCTGGCCGAACCACTCAGCGTGGAGGCGTTGGCTGTTGGTGATGCCAGTCCGCTGCCAGTGGGCGATGATTGCACGCCACGGACGCTTCAGTCTGCAGTTGGGCTTGTTTGGCGCGCCGTGATCTTGTGGATGTTGTTGTTGCTCATGCTGAGCATTGCGGTTTGGCTGGCCTGAGGGGTTTGCTCGGGCTGTGCTGCTGTTCTCTTGTGAACTTGATTTGCTTCGGTCTATTAGCGTTGCCCCTGTGCGGGGCGGCACTTCGTTTCTTTTTCCAAACGGCGAAAAAGAAACGAAGCAAAGAAAACGCCTTCACACCACAACCACTAAATTACCCGCAGCGCACAGCCTCGCTGGTGGCACGCATCTGCCACCGCCCACAATTATCCGGCGCCGTTGAAAAGAACCTTCTCGCCTTTCAATTTTACTTCACACGCTTCGCTTATCAGGCCGTACCGCCTGCTTGGTCTCGCTGGGTTGCACATACTTCTTTTATTCGTCGTGCAGCGGGTCTCTCGCCGTTCCGCATTGCCAGCACACCGTGAATTGTGCTTCCAGCATCTCACCGCATTGCTGGCATCGCCACGCCTTTGCGTTCGATGCCGGGCCGTTTCTCGCACGGTTCAATATTTCGGTCGCCAACGCTTCGTCGCGGTCATCCGGTATCCAGATCTCCGGCGCACATTGCTCCGCCGGAATCTCACCCATCGCACCACTCAAATAACGGTTGTGCAACTCGCACGCAATGCCCGCCGTCGACAGCACATTCATCCAGTGATGCGCCGTGATCAGGTTCGGAGCCCGCGTCAATTTTTTCATGCGATGAGCTTATCGGACAATTTGGCTGGCCTCGTGCACCAACTGCGCATACAACTGATGCCGCGCCGGGCGAATCTTGCCTTCCGCCATTGCTTCCAGAATCGCGCAACCCGGTTCGTGCAGATGCCGGCAGTTGTAGAACCGACACTTACCCAGGAACGGCCGGAAGTCCGCGAACGCTCGCTCCAGTTGTCCCTCCGAGAGATGATGCAATCCGAATTCCTGGAAGCCCGGCGAATCGATCAAGGACCCGCCGCCCGGCAACGGGTACAACCGGGTGAACGTGGTCGTGTGCCGGCCGCTGTTCAACGCCTTCGATATTTCCCGCGTCGCCACCTCGGCATTCGGAATCAAAATGTTCACGAGCGTCGACTTGCCCATGCCCGACTGTCCGAGCAGCAGCGTCGACCGGTCGGCGAGGCGGGCATCGAGTTCATCGTGGACGTGCTGGGGAGCCGCTTTCGCCGATAACTCCACGACCGTGTACCCAAGCTCCCGATACAGCGCCAGGCGCTTGCGCGCAACCGCGAGCGGTCCTTCCATATCGATCTTGTTCAGCACGATCAGCGGCTCGAGGCCGTGCGCCTCCGCCGCAATCAACGCGCGCCCGAGCAAGTCCTCGCTGAAGTGCGGTTCGGTACCCAGCACGATCATCAATTGATCGAGGTTGGCCGCAAAGAGCTTTGATTTGAACTGGTCGGACCGGTAGAGCAGGTTTCTTCGCTCGCCAATCTCGACAATCACACCCTGATCCGCCGATGACTGTTCGTACTGCACCACGTCGCCCACCGCGATCTCGCTGCGTTTGCCGCGCGGGAAACATTGCAGCATGGCGCTGCCGTCGGCCGGAGCAACGAGATAATGCCGTCCGTGAGCGGCAATGACCCTTCCTTCAATGCGCGCGTTCGCCGGTTTCTTCGCGTCGCGCGGCCTCATGCGGCGAATTGCATCAGGCGCTCGATGCGCTGCGATGCTGGCGGATGCGATGCGTAAAACGCGGTGTAGATAGGGTCCGGCGTGAGCGTGGACGCGTTGTCCTCGTACAGCTTCACGAGCGCGTTGACGAGGTCGCGCGGGTCGGTCTGGCTCGCGGCGAAGGCATCGGCTTCGAATTCGTGCTTGCGTGAGCTGAGACTGCCCAGCGGCGTCACGAAGAACATGAAGACAGGCAGCGCCAGCATGAACAGCACGAGCGCCAGGCCGTTGTTGTTGCCAATCAGCGATGGCCGCACGCCCAACCCTTCATAAAACCATACGCATTGCGCAAGCCATCCGAGCAGCGCAAGCATCACGAGGCTGAGCGCGAACGTGACGACCAGGCGCTTGATCACGTGGCGGCGCTTGAAGTGCCCGAGTTCGTGCGCGAGGACCGCTTCTATCTCGCTGCCGGAAAGCCGGGCGAGGAGGGTATCGAAGAAAACGATTCGTTTCGCCGCACCGAAACCCGTGAAGTACGCGTTGCCGTGCGCCGAACGGCGGCTTCCGTCCATCACGAACAAGCCCTTCGCGGCGAAGCCCGTACGCGACATCAGGTTTTCAATCCGCGCGCGCAACGCTTCGTCTTTCAGCGGCTCGAACTTGTTGAAAAGCGGCGCGATGAACGTGGGATACAGGATCAGCACGAGCATCTGGAACGCAACGAGCAGCACCCACGCCCAGAGCCACCACAACGCGCCGGCCTGGTTCATCAGCCACAAGGTCACGAACAGCACCGGCAAGCCGATGGCCGCGCCCAGCACGACGCCCTTGATCAAATCGAGGAAAAAGAGCTTCTTCGTCATCCGGTTGAAACCGAATTTCTCTTCGATCACAAAATGGCGGATGTAATCGAACGGCAGGTCGACCACGCTCGTGATCGCCACCACGATAGCGACCAGCGCCATCTGCCCGACGTACCCACGGCCGAGCCAGTCGGTTATGGCAAGATCGATCTGCTGGATGCCGCCGAGCAGCGTCAGCGCAATCAGCAAAGCGGCGCTCACCACGACCTCGACCATGGTCAGGCGCGTGCGCTCGACGGTGTAGTCGGCCGCGCGCTGGTGGGCGGCGAGCGGAATGGTTTGAAGAAACTGCGACGGCACGTGCTTGCGATGCGCCGCGACGTGCCGGATCTGGCGCGAAGCGAGCCACAGCTTCGTGCCCACCATGCCGACCAGCGCCACGACAAACACGACCGAGAACGCGAGATTGAAATTGGACATCAGCGGAAACCCGGTTAAATTATGCGAGAATTATAGGTTCTTGGCCGTCACCGCGCGCATGGCTTGTTGCGCGTCAGCCGAACGGCCGGGTCCTGCAAATCACCTGCGCGCCGTTCCAGGCGTCAAACCCATTCAGGTTGCCCTCCTATGGCCGATTCCGTGCTCGATTCCTCTACTTCCGCTAGCCCGTCAGACCTCGTTCGCAGCGACATGAACCTTGTCTGGCTCGACATGGAAATGACGGGTCTCGAACCCGATAACGACCGGATCATCGAAATTGCGGTGGTCGTGACGAATTCGACGCTCGATAAACTCGTTGAAGGGCCGGTCCTCGCCATCCATCAGGACGAAACGGCGCTTGGCAAGATGGACGAATGGAACCGCAACACGCATGGCCGCTCGGGGCTGACTGAACGGGTGCGGGCTTCGACGGTGGATGAGGCTGAAGCCACGCGGCAAATCCGCGAATTCCTCGGTCAATATGTGCCGCCGGGCAAGTCGCCCATGTGCGGCAACTCCATCTGTCAGGACCGGCGCTTCATGGCGCGGTGGATGCCGGAACTCGAAACGTTCTTCCATTACCGCAACCTCGATGTCAGCACGCTCAAGGAATTGTGCCGCCGCTGGCAGCCGGCCATCTATAAGGGTTTCCAGAAGCGCGCCATGCACACGGCGCTTGCCGACATTCACGAGTCCATCGACGAACTCAAGTACTACCGCGAGCATTTCCTGATCCCGTCGGCGACCGGCGCAGCAGGCGCGGCCGCTTGAACGATGAAGCAACGCTGAAGGAACGTGGCAGCGTTCAGGTCTTTGACGGCCTGAGCGCGCTTTTTGGCCGGAACGAGGCGATCACTTCCGGCCGCGTTTCAATATAAGGTCCGCCGATCAGATCGATGCAATACGGGATCGCCGCGAAGATGCCGGGCACTTTCGTTTTGCCGTCAGCGTCGCGCAGTCCTTCCAGCGTTTCGCGGATGGATTTTGGCTGGCCCGGCAGATTCACGATCAGCGCCGCGTGATCCGCCGTTTCACGAATCACGGCCACCTGGCGCGAAAGAATGGCGGTAGGCACGAAGTTCAGGCTGATCTGGCGCATTTGCTCGCCGAAGCCAGGCATCGGCTTGGTGGCGACCGCAAGCGTGGCTTCCGGCGTCACATCGCGGCGCGACGGGCCTGTGCCGCCCGTGGTCAGGATGAGATCGCAGCCGGTTTCATCGACGAGTTCCAGGAGTGTGGCCGAGATGGTGGCCGTGTCGTCATGGATCAGGCGGGTTTCGGCGCGCCAGGGTGAATTCAGCGCGCCCGCGAGCCATTCCTTCAGCGACGGAATGCCCTTGTCCTCGTACACGCCGTCCGAAGCGCGATCGCTGATCGAGACCAGCCCGATCAGCAATTCGTCCGGATGATTACGCTTTGTAGCCATCGTCGTCATCTCGTTGCGGGAATTCAACGTCGTCACCGTCTTCGGCTTCGATTGCGCTTTCGTCGTCTTCTTCGTCCACGCCCGCAGCGGTCTTGATCCACTGGAACAACTCACGGAAGTAACGCGGCGGCTTGCTCTGCTCGCGTTCCTTGCGGGCATTGCGGATCAGCGTGCGGCCTTCCTGCGGATCGACACCGGGATGCTTGCGGATGAATTCGGTAAGGGCGGCGTCGTCGGCGAGGAGTTTTTCGCGCGTATGTTCGATCCAGTGCAGCTTGGCGGTTTCAGCGCGATTGACACCGCGATACGTGTCGAGCGCCGTGCGCAGCGCCGCTGTTTCCTCGTCGGTCAGGGAGCGCATCACGCGGCCGACGTATTGCACCTGGCGGCGCTTGCCTTCGTGATCGGTGATCTTGCGGGCGTCGCGGACGGCGTCGTCGAGCTTTTCCGGCATGGGCATGCGTTTGAGCGCATCTTTGGGAAGCTCGATCAGCGCCACGCCGAGCACCTGCAGCGCGAGCATGTCGCGTTTGAGCTGCGATTTGCTCGGGCGGTCGTAGCCGTGCTCGCTGCCATCCTGTTCGGTGGCAACGGCCGGATTTATGGGTTGCGTGCGGGTTTTACGGTTCATCGCGATATTGTACTTGTTCGAAGGGGCCCGCTGGCGCCTCGCGGCATGGACGAACGAAACCAAACACCCCTGGACTTGCTATGATCTTGCGATACACGGAAGCGGTCATGGCGAGCGCTGCGCCACTGAATTCCGGCGCGACCGTTCTGAACCCTTCTGCAACTCGAGCATCCACAGGCAGACAAAAATGGCAGCAGACATGGACGTGAGGCAACGCTTTTTCCCGCACACCCAGGACGAGCTGAAAGAAATTGCGTCCGACATCCTGCGGCACGCGAAGGAACTCGGCGGGACCGATGCCGCTACGGAAATCTCGGAAGGCGATGGCCTTTCGGTCAGCGTGCGTCGTGGCGAAGTCGAAACCATCGAACACAATCGCGACAAGATGGTGGGTGTGACGGTGTTCATCGGCAAGAAGCGGGGGAATGCGAGCACCTCGGACTTCTCGCGCGCTGCGTTGAAGGACACGGTGGCCGCTGCGTACAACATCGCACGCTTCACGGCCGAAGACAGTGCCGCCGGCCTCGCCGAAGCGGAATTGCTCGAAATGGCGCCGCAGGACCTCGATCTCTATCACCCGTGGGATATCAACGCCGAAGAAGCGGCAGACCTTGCGCGCCGCGCGGAAGACGCAGCGTTCGCCGTCGACAAACGCATTCAGAATTCGGAAGGCGCGAGCGTCTCGGCGCAACATTCGCAATTCGTGCTGGCAACATCGCGCGGGTTCATGGGTGGTTATCCGTTCTCGCGGCATTACGTGGCGTGCGCGCCTATCGCGGGATCGGGGCGCGACATGCAGCGCGACGATTGGTACACGTCGAAGAGAAATGCGGCCGATCTGGCCGACCCGGAAGCGATTGGCCGGTACGCGGCGCATCGTGCGCTGGCGCGACTGGGCGCGCGCAGCCTCGACACACGCAAATGCCGCGTGATGTTCGAAGCGCCGCTGGCGGCGGGCATCCTGGGCGCGTTCGTGCAGGCGGTGAGCGGCGGGGCGTTGTACCGGAAGACAACGTTCCTGGTCGATAGCCTCGGCAAACCCGTTTTCGCGCCGCACGTCCAGGTGGTCGAAGATCCGCACGTAAAGGGCGGCATGGGCAGCGCACCGTTCGACGAAGAAGGCGTGCGCACGCACCGCCGCAATGTGGTCGAGGACGGCGTGGTGCAGGGTTATTTCCTGTCGACGTACTCAGCGCGCAAGCTCGGCATGAAGACGACAGGCAACGCCGGCGGTTCGCACAACCTGTCGCTGCGCAGTTCGCTGACCCAACCCGGCGATGACTTCGAAGCAATGCTCAAGAAGCTCGGCACTGGGTTGTTGCTGACCGAGTTGATGGGGCAGGGCGTGAACTACGTGACGGGCGACTATTCGCGCGGTGCGTCGGGATTCTGGGTGGAGAACGGCAAGATCCAGTATCCGGTCGAGGAAATCACGGTGGCGAGCACGTTGCAGGAGATGTTCAGGCACATCGAGGCGATCGGCGCGGATACAGTCGTGCGCGGGAACAAGGAAATCGGCTCGGTGCTGATCGAGAAGATGACGATCGCGGGGCAGTAAAGGTTCTGCAGATTGCATCGAAAGAGCCCGGAACGGTTTTCATCGTCGTTCCGGGCTCTTTCGTTTTATGCGGGCCGCCGTTCGTAGATCACGAACGAATAGTCGAAGTCGTTCGGCGCGGCAGCGCGATGCGTCTCGCGCGAGATCTCCTGCCAGACGGCCGGATCGGGGGCATCGATCGAGATATCGCCTTCGAAATCCGCATCGATTTCCGTGAGCACGAGTTTGTTCGCGAGCGCCCAGCCTTTGCGGAACAGCTCCGCGCCGCCGATCAGGAACACTTCCTTCGTGTCGTCGCGCGCCGCGACTTCCAGCGCTTCGCACAGGCCCGGGACCGTGTCGCAGCCATCGAAACGACGCTGTGCATCGCGCGTCACCACAATATTGCGCCGGCCCGGCAGCACGCGTCCGATGGACTCGTGCGTCTTGCGGCCCATGACGATCGGCGCGCCCATGGTCGTGCGTTTGAAGAACGCCAGATCTTCCGGCAAGCGCCAGGGCAATTGGTTGTCGCGTCCGATCACGCCATTGCGCGCGCGGGCGACGATCAGGGTGAGCGTCGTCATGATGTCGATCCGTCAGGCTTTCGAGATAAATCAAGCCCTGGATTCTAACCGACAGCGCTTTCGCTGACCGCCGCCGGCGCGCGCAAACCGTGCGCCACCATCAACCTGTAGAGCGTCACCCGCGATATCCCGAGTTCGGCCGCCGCCTCGTTCAGCCGGTGCCGGTGCCGCAGCAGCGTCAGCTCGATTGCCCGTTTTTCGGCGGCGTCGCGGGCGGCGGCGAGCGTCGTGGATTCCATGCCGGTGCAGTGGCCGAGGCCGAGGTCATCGGCGGTGATCAGCTTGTTTTCGGCCATCACGATCGCGCGCCGCACGCGGTTGATCATCTCGCGCACGTTGCCGGTCCAGGCGTAGCTGTACATGGCCTCTATTGCCGATGGCGCGAAGCCGCGAATCTTGCGTTTGCCGTCGCTCTTGAACTTGTGCAGCACGTGCAGCGCGAGAATCTCGATGTCCTTGCCGCGTGAACGCAGCGGCGGTTCGTCCACGCGCAACACGCATAGCCGGTGAAACAGGTCGGTACGGAAGCGGCCGTCGCGCAGGGCTGCATCGAGGTCGATATGCGTCGCGGAAATCACGCGTACGTCTACGGGAACCGACTCGTGGCCGCCCAGCCGGTCGATCTTTCCTTCCTGCAGGAAGCGCAGCAAATGGACCTGGTTCTCAAGCGGCAGGTCGCCGATCTCATCGAGGAAAAGCGTGCCGCCATCGGCTTGTTCGACACGGCCGATCTTGCGCTGATGCGCGCCGGTGAAGGCGCCGCGCTCGTAACCAAAGAGTTCCGACTGGATCAGGTGATTGCCGATCGCGCCGCAGTTAATCGCGACGAACGGCCCCTTGCGGCGCGGCGAGCGTTCGTGGATGGCAACGGCGGTCAGCTCCTTGCCAGTTCCGGATTCGCCGGAGATGAACACGTTGGCGTTCGTGTTGGCAACTTTGCGGATGGTGCGAAAGAGTTCCTGCATGGCTTCGCACGTGCCGACCATTTGTTCATCGCCTGAGGCAGCGGGCGCGTCCATCAGGTCGATGTCGCCAAGACTCACCATGCCGTACGCATGATCGACCAGATATCCGATGGTCGCCGGCGCGAACGGCCCCTTTACGAAGTCGAAGCAGTAGTGCCGGATCATGTGACAGACGATCGGGTCGGCGAGGAGGGTGGCATCGGCCAGCGCGATCCAGCCGATCTGCTGATGCCGCAGCGCGGGCTCGAGCGCGGTGAGTTCGCGCGCGGAAAAGCCGGTCAAATCCACAATCCCGGCGACTGGCGCACCGCTTTTCAGCACGCCGGCGTTCGCCGCGAGCGTACCGGCCGACACTTTCCAGCCGCGGCCTTTCAGGTAGCCGACCAGCGCCTGGTTCGGCGTCTGCGCGAGGTAAAGCAGGTGGCGCACGGCTGGGACGGTAACGCTGGACACATCCGGTAAATCGGGCAAACCGGCCACGATGGCTGGTATCGCCACTCTTGCCGGCCGTGAAGCCCGCAGGCGGTTTCCCGATGCGGCAGGGGAGACGGGAGCAGGATCGTGCACGAACGACCTCCTGAGCGAGCGCAAAACGTTGTCTCGGCCGGAATGGCGAGCATGTACGGCGCCGTTCATCGGGCCTTGGACATGATCACCACGCCGGAAAGGATGCCTGACTCGACTACTGGGGTGTGGGTGCCTCCGTGTCCGCGACGTCGTTGGGCGTTGCGTGCAGGGTTGCATCGACCGGAACACGGGCCGGCACCGGTGGCGCGATCTCGTCCCACAGCGTGACGCTGGTTGGCGTGTGCGGCAGCACAGGCGTCCACCCGTCTGTCACGGTCACCTTTTCCAGCGCGCCTTCGTCCTGTGCCATAAATGACGCCGTCCGTACAGAATGAATGAGATCCGGATCAATCTGCGCCATTGCCGGTTCTTGAATAATGCGACTTACTGATGACCCCTCGCCCCAATCAATCTTTCCTATAAATTGTTCTTTAAAAATGGCTGGCGGATTAGTCGGTGCCAAACTTGTTTCAAATCCGGACACCAGAGGTACGAACCCTGATTCAAACGCACGAATAATCAGACGGTTCTTATTAAAATCATCTTGCGCGCAAACGTTGCCGCCTGAACTCCCCAGTACAAACCACGCGGTCGCAACTGCGGCAAAGCGTTGCGGAATGGCGTTTTTCCCGCACCTGACGGCGCTGCTGGTAATTTCCATGGCGGTCTCCAAGGTTCGTCCTTAATAGCGAGACATGTGCCATCGGCCGCATTCGCCCGTCTAATGGGACTGCATCGAAAATGCGTTCGACAAAGGATTCCGAAAACTGAAGAAAATGTTTCACCACTGAAACGATGGGCAGTCAGCCGCCATACTTGTCAGGCTGCGCGGAAATGAAATCGTCTTATTTAAAGTATTTACAAACCGCTTATTAAAACAAAACGCTTCATTGATTCGTATGCTGGCAATGCTTCAGGATCGCGAACGGGGACATTGTTGCGGATATTTGTTTTCGAAGTATTCGCTTTATAGTAGTCTCTCAAAAACAGCAGCAGAAACAAAACAGGTTCGTTTATGAACCGCGCGACAGCACTCGTCGCTTCCGGGGTATCACCGCTTGCAGTTTTCCGAATGACCGTTCGCTTATGGCTTTGCGAGTCTTCGACGTCTGCAACGAGATCGTGGGCATTTACCGGCGCGACCTTTTCAACGACCGTTGACGAAAGGATCAAAACAATGGAAGTCGCTCGGCGGCAATTAATCTATGTGACTCGTGACCCGAGCGCGCCTTTGTGCGCCCGGTTCGAGGAGCGGGGCTGGCACATCGAGGTGGTTTCCAACGCCAAGGATGCTCGCCGGTGGCTTCGCAACGACCTGGCAACCGGCGGCTTGCTGGATTTGTCGAGCAATTTCGAAGCACATGAACTCGCGGCGCTTGAAGCGTCGCTGACGCTCACCAACGTCGGCTGGGTCGCGGCTACCGTGGCGGGCCAGCTCGAAGACGCGGCTGTGCGACGGCTGATCCGCGATTACTGCTTTGACTACGTGACGTTGCCGACATCGAATGATCGCGTGGTGGACGCGGTCGGCCATGCGTATGGCATGGTGGCGTTGCACGAAAACGCATCGAACGATGCCCGCGACGGCCGGGCCGAAGGCGAAATGGTCGGCTCGTGCGACGCCATGCTCAGCCTGTTCCGCTCCATCCGCAAGGTGGCGATGACCGATGCGCCGGTTTTCATCTCGGGCGAATCCGGCACGGGCAAGGAACTGACGGCGGTCGCCATCCACGAACGTTCCGCGCGGCGTGAACAGCCGTTCGTCGCAATCAATTGCGGCGCCATCCCCGCGCATCTGTTGCAATCGGAACTCTTCGGGTACGAGCGCGGCGCGTTTACCGGCGCGAATCAACGCAAGATCGGCCGGGTGGAAGCGGCCAATGGCGGCACGCTTTTCCTCGATGAAATCGGCGACCTGCCGCTCGAGAGCCAGGCGAGCCTGTTGCGCTTCCTTCAGGAGCGCAAGGTCGAGCGGCTTGGCGGACACGGCTCTACGCCAGTCGACGTGCGCATCATCTCGGCCACGCACGTGGACATGCAAACCGCGATGATCGAAGGGCGCTTTCGCGCCGATTTGTATCACCGTTTATGCGTGCTTCAAATCGATGAACCGCCGCTGCGAGCGCGCGGCAAGGACATCGAATTGCTGGCGAAGCACATGCTCGATCGCTTCAAGAAAGACGCAAGCCGGCGTTTGCGCGGTTTTGCGCCTGATGCCATCGCTGCAATCCATAACTATGGCTGGCCCGGCAATGTGCGCGAGCTGATCAATCGCGTGCGTCGCGCGATCGTGATGTCCGAAGGGCGGCAGATCAGCGCGCGCGATCTCGAACTCGGCGAGTACGTGGAAGTTGCGCCGGTGTCCCTCGCGCAGGCACGTGAGGCCGCGGAGCGGCAAGCCATCGAACTCGCATTGTTGCGCCATCGCGGACGTCTCGGCGATGCCGCCCAGGAACTGGGCATATCCCGCGTCACGTTGTACAGGTTGTTGAGCGCCCATGGCATGCGCCATATCGAAGTCGACGCACCCACGGAGCACGTCACTCGCGGCTGATTTCCGGCCGCGCATGACAGTCCGTGGGCTGCTCGTGCTCGTCCAACGTCCAAACCCGGGGTTCAACCGAACTACTGCGGCTTCTACCGTTTTGTCCCCTTCAAGGCCTCTTCGCGCCAGACCGTTCGGGCCTTGGTAAAATCGTGGTTTGGTTTTATCGGCGGCTGGATTCCTGCTGTTTTCCACAGGCATCCGGCCACGGGCCACCACTTTTACGCACAACCCTTCCCATGATCCAGTATCAAGAACTGCTCAAAGACATTCTCGAGCGCGGCGCTCGGAAGATGGACAGGACCGGCACGGGGACGATCAGCACGTTCGGCCGTCAATTGCGGTTCGATCTGGCGGCGGGTTTTCCGATCGTGACGACCAAGCGCATTCACATGAAAAGCGTGGTCTACGAGCTGCTGTGGTTCCTGAACGGCGATACCAACATCAAGTATCTGAACGACCATGGCGTGACGATCTGGGACGAATGGGCCGATGAAAACGGCGATCTCGGTCCGGTCTACGGTCATCAATGGCGCTTCTGGCCGAAAAGCGACGGCACGATGGTCGATCAGGTAAGCGGCCTCGTCCACCAGATCAAGACGCGGCCGAATTCACGCCGGCTGATGCTGACCGCGTTGAACGTGGCGGATTTCCCCGACGAATCCATGTCGCCCGTCGATAACGCCCGCGCCGGCCGCATGGCGCTTGCGCCTTGCCATTGTCTAGCGCAGTTCTACGTGAACGACGGCAAGCTGAGCTGCCTCCTGTATTGCCGCAGCCAGGACGTGTTTCTGGGTACGCCGTTCAACATCGCGAGTTACGCGTTGCTTACGCATATGCTCGCGCAGCAGTGCGATCTGGATGTGGGTGAACTGGTCTGGACGGGCGGCGATTGCCATGTCTACCTGAACCATCTGGAACAAGTGGATCTGCAATTGAGCCGCGAACCGTATCCGCTGCCCAAGCTCAAGCTGGCGAGAAAGCCCGAGTCGATCTTCGATTACCAGTACGAGGACTTTGTCATCGAGGGGTATGAATATCACCCGGGCATCAAGGCGCCTATTGCGGTTTAACGCAGACGTGCGTGCGTCACGGCTTCCATCATGCGAAGCCGTGACATGCCTTCAAGACGTCAAGGCGTAACGATGTTGAACATCGGGTCGAAGCGATCGAGCATGCCGAACAGTTCCGTCACCTTCTGACTATTGCCGCTGACCTTGCTCGCGTCAGCTTGCTGTTGCTGACCGCCCATCAGGAGACCGGCGAAGTCATCCTTGCTCATGGTCAGCGTGGCGTCCGGGTTCGCAAGCGTCACGCCCTCGGTGTAGATCAACACTGAATTGCGCAGCTCGATACCGTACTTCCTGCCGTCGCCGAGAACCCAGTTGATCACTGTGTGCTTGCCGTCCGCCTTCGGACCGTTCAGCCGGATTCCCATGTAGTCGAGCAGCAGATCGGGACTCATCGCCGCGATCGCGTCAGGTGTTGCCGTGTTGACGCCTTTCAGCTTCGGTACGCCGTTACGCAGTTCGAATGCACCCATGAGGTATTCGTTGCGCCAGGTCGGGTTCTCGGTCTGATAACCGAGCTGCTCGAGCGCATCTGCTTCGAGATTGCGAGCAGCCTTGTTCGACGGGTCGGCGAACACGACCTTGTTCATGACGGTCGCGACCCAACGGTAATCGCCCTTGTCGAATGATTGCTTTGCCTTTGCCATCACAGCGTCGGCGCCGCCCATAAAGTCGACGAAACGTTTTGATTCCTCTTCCGGCGGATACGGGTGCAGGTTCGCCGGGTTCGAGTCATACCAGCCAAGGTAACGCTGATAGATCGCCTTTGCGTCGTGATTGACCGAACCGTAGTAACCGCGGTTGTACCACTTCTTTCCGATGCTGTCGGGCAACTGGATCTGCTCTGCAATTTCGGTCATCGTGTAGCCGGAGTTCGCGAGACGCAACGATTGATCGTGCAGATACTTGAACATGTCGCGCTGATCGGCCATGTAGTTCACGATCTTTTGCTGACCCCAGGTCGGCCAGTGATGCTGCGCAATCACGACGTCCGTGCGGTTGCCGTAGCGGAGAATCGCCTCGTTGAGCGTCTTCCACCAGTTGGCTGCGTCGCGTACCTGCGCGCCGCGCAGCGTGTACAGGTTGTGCAGCGTGTGGGTCGTGTCCTCGGCGGTGTCGAGCACCTTGAATTGAGGCATGTAGATCAGCATCTCGGACGGCGCTTCCGTGCCGGGCGCCATCTGGAATTCAAATTGAACGCCGTCGATAGTGCGGGTGTCGCCGGTCTTCTCAATCGTATCGCTGGGCGGAATCAGCCCGAGGTTGCCCGCCGACGTGGTTTTTCCGAGTCCGGCATCGACCTGTCCGCGTGTGCTTGGCGGAAGCAACGCGCCATATTGATACAGGGAGCGGCGGCCCATGGCGTTGCCGGCAAAAATGTTCTCGGCCACCGCCTCCTGCAGGAAGCCCGCCGGTGCAACGACCTTGACCTTGCCGCTCTTGACATCCGCTTCGTCGATCACTCCGCGCACGCCGCCGTAGTGATCCGCATGGCTATGTGTGTAGATGACCGCGACCACCGGTTTCTTCGGACGGTGCTGGAAGTAGAGGTCCAGCGCGCCGCGGGCGGCTTCGCGGGTGACCATCACGTCGATGAGGATGACGCCCGTGTCACCTTCCACGATGGTCATGTTCGCGAGATCCAGTCCACGCACCTGATACACGCGATCCGTCACTTTGAAGAGGCCGTTGAACATGTTCAACTGCGCGATACGCCACAGGCTTGGATTGACGGTGTCCGGCGCCTCGCCCTTCAGGAAGTTGTACTTGTTGAGGTCCCAGCTCGTACGGCCGTCGTCTGCCTTGAACGTACCGGTCGGGATGGTGCCCATGAAGCCTCGTTGCGCGTCCTCGAAGTCGGTCTTGTCGGCGAAGGGGAGTTCCTTGTAGACAGCGAGGTTGTCTTGCCGGGTGATGGCCGTGGCGTCCTTGGCAGGCACGGGGGCGGCTTGCTGTGCATGTGCGAACGGCGCGGCAAGCATGCTAAGGGCAGCGAGCGCAGTAAGCGTGAGCCTGTGCGGCGTTGTGATTATTGTTGTCTTCATTGAGAGGTCTGGTTGGTTGTTCACGCTTCGGTCCGGTACAAGGCATGTTCCCGACTTGTCAGGTTCGGGATCCGGCAACCAGTGGAATCAACTCGGTATCCTAATAAAGCTGGTGGGAAGACCGCGTCGCTCACCGGCAGGTAAATCGTCCGGCACCTTTGAAGGACAGCGAACTAAAAACTTTACAGGTGAACCGATTGATAAATTGTCATAATTGGTCGGTTCCCGCTCGATGGAACAACTGCCCCCGCTTGAACACCCAGCTATTTATTCACCGGCAAGTACTTCTGCGAAATGCTGTTCTCCCGATGGCGTGACGCGCAGAATGCGTCGCCGCGACGTTGTTTCGACCCAGCCATGTTCCGTGCAGGCATCGAGAAAAGCCGCGCCCAGCGCGCCGCCCAGATGCGGCCGGCGTTCGCTCCAGTCTATGCACGTGCAGGCGAACCGCCGCCGCCGTGCTTTCTGCTCCTTCAGATCAATACCGAGCTGCGAGAACGCGTCGATACCCCTCGCGGTTGCATCGAGCGAAGTCGGCCCGGGACGCGCCGGGTCGGCCGCGGTACCCGGCACGACTTCCAGCCATTCCGATGTCAACATGCGCTCGAAGAGCCGCACCGCCAGTTCGCCTGCGAGATGGTCGTAGCAGGTCCGCGCGTAGCGCATGTCGAGCGGCACCGCCGACGCCCGGCGCGGCGCCTGCCGGTGCGCTTCCACCGGTTCACGCAGCGGCGCGCTGGCCTGCGCGAGATTGGCGAGCGCTTCGATTGCCATGGCGATGTCCGGCGTGGCGATGCGGTAATAGCGGTGCCGCCCGCTGACCTCGAGCGCGAGCAAGCCGCTTTCGATGAGCCGCGCGAAGTGCCCGCTCGCCGCCGAAGGCGAGATGCCGGCGATCATGGTCAATTCGCCGGCGGGGCGGGCGGTGCCGTCCATCAGCGCCCAGAGCATGGCGGCGCGTCCGGGGTCGGCAAGCAGCGCGCCAATCCGCGACAAACCCGGGAACGGGCGTGCATCGTCGTGATTGAGAGTCATGGAAACCTCCTTCGATTGCCTCGACTTTAGCGGCTTTGTGCACGCGATGTTTCACTGCGGCGTGAAGTATCGATGCGCCCCGGGGCACCGGGCTAGAATAATGTTTCATCTTGAATTGCGGTCTTGCAGGAGCTTGTCATGCTGAAACTGTTGGTTGTGGCGTTGCTTGCGGCGGTATGCGCCGGGTGCGCGGGAGCGTCGGGCGGATCGTCGTCGGCGAGCGGGTCGAGCGGCATCACCATGTACGGCGTGGTGGACGAGGGTATCTCGGTGCGCAAATAGGATCGTTGGATGGTTTGTCGTAAGCCCGTCCGCATTTTGCGACTCGTATAATTCGGCAACTCCACTTGACCGGCAGCCCCGCTGGGCGTGCCTTACAACGACATGAACACTGCAGCGCCGCTTCCGGATTCCACCGATGCCCCCATCAACGATCGGTCCGAAACCACGTTCCGTTTCCTCGCCGAGCCGACGTCCGTCAACTTCGGCGGCAAGGTCCACGGCGGCGCGTTGATGAAGTGGATGGACGAGACGGCGTATGCATGCGCCGCCGTTTGGTCGGGGCGTTATTGCGTGACAGTGAGCGTGGGCAACATCCGCTTTCGCCGGCCGATCCTCGTCGGCAATCTCGTGGAACTCCGCGCACGGGTTGTCGCAACCGGGCGGACGAGCATGCATCTGCATATATCGGTGCATGCCGGCGATCCGAAGAGCGGCGTCCTGCAACAGACGACGGATTGCCTGATGGTGTTCGTCGCCGTCGACGAACAGGGCAAGCCCGTGCCGGTCCCTTCCTTCATGCCGGTGACCGACGAGCAAAAACGGCTTGCAAGATACGCGATGGACGTGAAGGACGCACTCGATGCCATCGTGGAGCTGAAGCCGGAAGAGGTCGCGGCCGGCAAGGTCTAGAAATTCGCCGGGCAAAACAAGTAAATAAGACGTTTCTCATTCATGAGTGTGTGCGTTGTCGGCATAGTTCGGCAGCCCGTGCGTTGGCCGCCGAACGGGCTAAAGCACAACTCCAAACATGAATGAGGAAACACCAATGACCTGGACAGCCGGCTATAACAGCTCGGTCGCCTACACGACTGGTTACTATCAGGAACAAAGTCCCAGCTTCCTGAACGCATGCCTCGTGATGCAGCGCGTACAGCCGCCATCGCTCGAAAAATTCACTTATTGCGAACTTGGATTCGGTCAGGGACTGACGTCGCTTATCCTCGCTGCGACGCATCCGAACGGCGAGTTCCATGCCTGCGATTTCAACCCGCTGCACGTGCTGAGCGCTTCATCCATACGGGACGAAGCGCGCCTGCCGAACCTCACGCTGCTTGAAAACGGCTTTCGCGAGCTCGCGCAAGGCAAGGTCGCTCTGCCCTTGTTCGACTACATTACGCTGCACGGCATCATCTCGTGGGTATCGGATGACACGCGGGCGCACATCATGCAGTTCCTCACGCGATATCTGAAGCCGGGCGGTGTTGTGCAGGTGAGCTACAACGCAATGGTTGGTTGCGCGCAGATCATGCCGCTGCAACGGCTGCTGATGCTCGGTGCCGGAAAGGGCAGCGACGCTTGGACGAAGGGCAATGAACTGGTAACGAAGGTGAAGGGCCTGGAAGCGCTGCACTTCGTGCGCAACCCTGACTCGGCGAGCCGCGTGGACGGCTTTCAAAACCTCGATAAAAACTATCTTGTCCACGAGTACTTGCACGCTAAATGGACGCCGTTTCACATCACGGACATTGCACGCGAAATGGCGGAGGCCAAGCTGAGCTTTGCGGGCAGCGCGCGATTTGCACACATGGCGCCCGTTTCGTGGCTGGGTGAAAACCAGCGGAAAATGCTCGAAACGGTCACCGATCCTATCGAAGCAGAAGAGGTGCGCGATTATTTTGCCAACCGGGGATTCCGCTCGGATATCTTCGTGAGGGGCAAAGTGTCGCTCAGTGATATCCGCCTGCGCGAGCAGGCCCGGCACGTTCATTTGTGGGGCAACCCGGCGATGGTCTACAAGTCGGAGGTGAGCCTGGAACACTCCACGATCACGCGCGCTGACACTTTTCACAAGTCATTGTTCGATCTTCTGCGCCGGTCTGAAACCACGCTCGCGGAAGTCTTCGATGCCCCCGAGCTTGCAGGACTTCCGCTCGATGCAATCCTGAAGTTGCTGCGTTTATCCATTGCCATTGGCGAGACGGTCGTCCGTTATGGCCCGGAACAACCGCGTGCCGCAGCGGACCGGCTCAACACCGCCTTGTTTTCGCGGGCCGAGCGCGGAGAGCCCTGGGATGCACTGGCCGCACCGCGCCAGGGCGGCGGCGCGGGCATCGGCACGCTGGACCAGTTGATGCTCGCGGCACTTCATGAAAAGGCTGATCCAGTGAAGGCGCTCACCAAAGACATTGATGAACTGGTCGCGCGCACGAAGCGCTCGGTGGCTGCGACGGGTCTGAAACTGCGGGTTGGGGACAAGGACGTGGCGGACGACGACATCGACAGACGTCTTGGCCATATCTTCGAAGATTCTGGCAAGAAGCTGCTCGCTTATGCGGTCGAACAAGGGTTCTTCCCCGCCGCACGAAAAACGTCACGATAGATTCATTGCATGAAGGCAGCGGTTGCCCCTAGTCAACCGCTGCCGTCTCCAGCTTCACTTGTTCCCGACCATCTCTTCCGGCTTCACCCACTCGTCGAACTGCGCTTCCGTCACGTAGCCTAACGCTAGGGCGGATGCTTTCAACGTCGTGCCTTCCTTGTGTGCCTGCTTCGCAATCTTCGCGGCCTTGTCGTAGCCGATATGCGGATTCAACGCCGTGACCAGCATCAACGATTCGTTCAGCAAACTCTCGATACGCGGCTTGTTCGGCTCGATGCCAACCGCGCAGTTATCGTTGAAACTCAATGCGCCGTCGGCGAGAAGACGAACCGATTGCAGCACGTTGTGGGCGATCATCGGGCGGAACACGTTCAGCTCGAAATTGCCGCTCGCGCCGCCGAAATTCACCGCAACGTCATTGCCGAATACCTGGCAGCACAACATGGTCACGGCTTCGGATTGAGTGGGATTGACCTTGCCCGGCATGATCGAGCTGCCCGGTTCGTTCTCGGGAATCGACAACTCGCCCAGGCCGCAGCGCGGTCCGCTGGCAAGCCACCGGATGTCGTTGGCGATCTTCATCAGACCCGCCGCGATGGTCTTGAGTGCGCCGTGCGCGAACACGAGCGCGTCGGCGGCGGCCATCACTTCGAACTTGTTCGGCGCGGTTTCGAAGGGCAGGCCGGTGAGCTTGCCGATCACGTTCGCGACCTTCACCGCGAACTCCGGATGCGCGTTCAAACCCGTGCCGACCGCGGTGCCCCCGAGCGCCAGTTGATACAGATGCGGCAAAGTGGACTCGACGTGGCGAATGCCCTGGTCCAGTTGCGCGACGTAGCCGGAAAATTCCTGTCCGAGCGTGAGCGGCGTTGCGTCCTGCAAATGCGTGCGGCCAATCTTCACGATGGAATCGAAGTCCTTCGATTTTTTATCGAGCGTGGCGCGCAAGGTTTTCAGCGACGGCACCAGATGCTTGACGATCGCGACAGCCGCGGCAATGTGCATGGCGGTCGGAAATACATCGTTCGATGATTGTCCGCGATTCACGTCGTCGTTCGGATGAACCTTGCGCGCCTCCCCGCGCTCGCCGCCCATCAGTTCGCTCGCGCGGTTCGCGATCACCTCGTTCAAGTTCATGTTCGTCTGCGTGCCCGAGCCCGTTTGCCACACGGCGAGCGGGAATTCATCGGGATGCTTGCCAGCGAGGATTTCGTCTGCGGCGGCTATGATGGCCTTGGCTTTATCATCGGCGAGCACTTTCAGTTCGGCGTTCACTTCCGCCGATGCGCGCTTGACGATCGCGAGCGCATCGATCAGTTCCGGCGACTGCTTCTCGCTCGATATCTTGAAGTTCTGCAACGAGCGCTGCGTCTGTGCGCCCCAGAGTTTCGCGTTCGGCACGGCGATTTCGCCGAAGGTGTCTTTCTCGAGTCTTACGTTGTCCGTCATGACTACTTGCTCCTTCAGGTTCGGTTGGAACCAGACGCTTAAAGTTGAGAGTCGACAGGCAGCAACATGAACAATCCCGTCAGCAGATTCCGGTAAAAACCGGCTTGCGGATCGAAGTCATAGGTGCGCACCTGGCCGTTTTCTTCGGTGATCCAGACCAGCCGCGACGTCGACGAGCCGATGTTCTGGAGGCCACCCAGTACTGTCGGGGAGGCAAGCTCCACACGATACGACGTTGCCGGCGCAATGCCGCGATCGAACAACTCGGCGGCTTCGCCGGCTATCTTCTCGTTGTACACGACCAGCGCTAGTTCGGTGTTGAGAGACGCCGAGCGCGGATCGAGATTCATCGAACCGATTACAAGGATACTGCGATCGATCACATAAGCCTTGGCGTGCAGACTCGAGCGCGATTGTGACCCGAACAGGCCTGCGCGCGGCTGTCCGGCGCCTTCGGCAATCACGGGCTTCAGTTCGTACAAATCGACGCCGGCTTTCAGCATGGGCACGCGATACGGCGCGTAACCCGCCTGGACCGCGACAGCGTCGGTTGCAGCGAGCGAATTGGTCAGTATTTCGACTTTTACGCCTTTGGCCGTGATCGCGGCAAGCGCCTTGACGCCTTCGTCGTGCGGTACGAAATACGGCGAGACGATCTGGACGCTGCTCTTCGCCTGATTCGACAATTCGATCAGGCGTTCCAGCGGCGGGCTTTTGTAGTCCGGATCCGGATGCTCGATCTTGACAGGCGAGTCGGCCTTGAATTCGGTGCGCGCCCACGTGAGTCCCAGGCTGTCCTGCGAGATCTGCTGGGCAAGCGGCGTGGCATTGAGCGGCTTGGCGTTCAGCGGATCGGCTTGTTCTTTCCAGTGCTGGCGCAGGTCGTCGCGGGTCTTGTCGAGATCGGCGGGATCGAATTTCTGCTTGTTCAGCGCGCGCAGCGGATACGCAATCGAGCTGTTCCAGTATTCATCGAAACTCGCCGATATCTCCTGCGTCGCCGGCCCCGCGACAAACGCATCGAGATCGCGGAACTGGATGGTCGGACTTGCGCTGAAATATTCGTCGCCGAGATTGCGGCCGCCGATGATCGCAATTTGGTTGTCCGCGATCATCGCCTTGTTGTGCATGCGGCGCGTGAACTGATCGACGTTCGTGAACAGGTTGCGCGTGCGTTCACCGAAGCCGCGCGCCGCGCTGCCAAAGGGATTGAAGACGCGGATGTCGATGTTGTCGTGCGAATTCAATGTGGCCATGATCTTGTCGATGTCCTTGAAATTCAGGTCATCGACCAGCATGCGGACCTTTACGCCATGGTCCGCTGCATAAAGCGCTGCGCCGAGCAACAACTTGCCTGTGTTGTCCTCTTCGGCGATGTAGTACTGCATGTCGAGCGTTTTCGTCGCTGCGCGCGCAAGTGCGATGCGCGCCTGCAGCGCTTCGGTGCCGGTTGGCAGGAGCCGCACGCCGGATTCGTCCGGGTGCGCCGCTTCTTTCGCCGCGATGGCAGCGCGCAGCGGTGTATCGGCAGTGACGGAGAGCGCGTGCGTGACCGGATGGTCGAATGCGCTTGCCGGTGGCCGCGTGGCGCATGCGGTGAGCGTCAACGCGGTGAGCGCGGCGACGGTGAGTTTCAGAAACTGCGAAAAATCGCTGGATCCCGCGTGAAATGCCTGGAGTTTCAATGACTGCCTGCTGCGTTGCGACACGTCCATTTCTTTTCTTTCCCGAGCGTTTTTATGATCTGACGGCGCTTTAGACGCACCTTCGTTGTCGTTCTCAGCGCTGGATCTCGTGCAAACGGGCGAGGATCACGCGGACACATTTTATGGGAAATCGGGTATGGACACGCTGAACGGATCGATTTGAGAAAAAGCGGGGAGGGAATGCGGCGGATCGCGGACGAAAAAAAACCCGCTTCAACGAAGCGGGCCTAATACCCCTGTTACTGGATGAGTCTCAAGGAGACGGCTTGATCGTATCCGGGGAGCGGCCGGATTCCAACCAACAATGCCTGCTTAACTTATTCGGCCGTCTGCTCCTGCTTGCCGCTTTCAGGCGCTATTGCGCGACGCTTGCGCGTTTTTAACGGCGGCCAGCGTCTCACCGGCAACAAGCCGGCGGCTCATCCGGTCGAAACGGAAAGTCATCAGCGCCGCGACGCTTGCCAGCCCCGCCGCGAGTCCCCACCACAGGCCTTTCGTGCCGCCGCCGAAGTGAAACGCCAGCAAATAGCCCGTCGGAAAACCAATGCCCCAGTAGCCGAACGCGGCGGCGAGCATGGGCACGCGCGTGTCTTTGAGCCCGCGCAATACGCCGGAGGCGACGGTCTGCATGCCATCGACGATCTGGAAAACTGCCGCCACGCCCAGCAGCGACGCCGCCAGCGCGACGGTCTGGGCGTTTTTCGGGTCATCGAGATGCAGATACAGCCCGACAATGGCATGCGGCGCCAGCACCAGCACGCAGCCCGACAGCGCCATGAACGCCACGCCGAGCGCGAGCGCGACAAATCCCGCATGGCGCGCGGCCACAGGCACGCCGGCGCCGATCCAGTAGCCCACGCGCACATTCGCCGCCTGGCCGATGGCAAGCGGCACCATGAAGGCCACCGACGCCACGTTCAACGCGATCTGATGCGCGGCGAGCTGCGCTTCGCCGAGCGTGCCCACGGTCATGCCGGTGGCAAGAAACAGCGTCGATTCGACGCCATACGTGATCGCGACCGGCCAGCCGATACCAAACAGTTCGCCCATCAACGGCAGGCGCGGACGGGACGCGGCAACGAAATGCCTGAATCGCGGGCGCAAGTGCAGGAACGCGACAAGCGTAAGCGCGGTGCCCCAGACCGTAATGGTGGTCGCGACGGCAGAACCCAGGAAACCGAGCTCGGGCAGGCCGTACGCGCCGTGGATGAGCCCGTAGTTGAGGAACCCGTTCACGAACACGCCACCAATCGATACCCACAAAAGCCGCCGCGCCGCGCCGATAGCCGGCAGGAACGCGCGCATCATGCCGATCCCGATCAGGCTTCCCGGCGCGCCCCAGCGCAGCACCGCGCAATACTCGCCGACGTTTTTCGCGAGCAACGCGGGCTCGTGGAACGCGAGCAGGATCGGCTCGGCGAAGCTCAGCAGCGCGAACGCCGGAATGGCGAGCAGCAGCGACAACACGAATCCGGTCCAGTAGATATTCGGCACGAGGTGATCGTTGTTCGCACCGCGCGCATGCGACACCGACACGCTCACCGACGTCAGCACGCCCTGCAGCAGCACCACCACGACAAAAAACAGGTTGGCGCCCAGGCCGCCGGCGGCAAGGGAATCGGGCCCAAGCGAGCCGAGCAGGATGGTATCGGTCACGCCCATCGCCATTTGCGAGAGCTGCGAGATGGCGAGCGGCGCCGCGAGCCTGGCGGTATCGACGGCATGACGGGAAAAGCTGGGCGGCGCGGTCGCGCGATTTATCGGGGTTGGCATGACGGGTAATCGGAAAACTTGCGCCGGAGCAAAAGCCGGCGTTGAAACGGGAACGGGCGATGCAAAGGCCGTTGCCGGCCCTGCATCGCCCGTTCGTTCCGGCCGTATTCCGGAGTTCAGGCGCGAACTGCGGACAATTGCACTGAACCCGAAACCGGCAAAAGAGAACGAAAGCCTTGTAGCTTATTGCTTGATCGAGCTCATGTCGATCACGAAGCGGTATTTCACGTCGCTCTTGAGCATCCGGTTGTACGCGGTATCGATTTCGTCCATACGGATCATCTCGATATCCGACGTAATTCCGTGCTCGCCGCAGAAATCGAGCATCTCCTGCGTTTCAGCGATACCGCCAATCAGAGAGCCTGCCAGCGTGCGGCGCTTGAAGATCAGGTTGCCGATGGACGGCGACGGATGCGGATGTTCCGGCACGCCGACGAGCGTCATGGCGCCGTCACGCTTGAGCAGCGTCACGAACGCGTCGAGATCGTGGGACGCCGCAACCGTGTTCAGGATGTAGTCGAAGCTGTTGAGGTGCTTCGCCATCTGATCCGGGTCCTTCGAGATCACGACCTCGTGCGCGCCGAGCCGCTTGCCGTCTTCCACCTTGCTTTGCGACGTCGTGAACAGCACCACGTGCGCGCCGAGCGCAGCGGCGATCTTCACGCCCATGTGCCCAAGCCCGCCCAGTCCGACGATGCCGACCTTCTGGCCCGGCTGGATATTCCAGTGGCGCAGCGGCGAGTAGGTCGTGATGCCGGCACACAGTAGCGGCGCGACGGCGGCAAGCTCGAGGTTTTCCGGGATATGCAGGCTGAAGGCTTCGTCGACGACGATCTGCGTGGAATAACCGCCGTAGGTCACGCCGCCGGTGTGTTTGTCGGGTCCGTTATACGTGCCGACGAATCCGCTTCCTTCGCAATACTGCTCGAGGCCTTCCTGGCAACTCGGGCAAGTGCGGCATGAATCGACCATGCAGCCGACGCCCGCGAGTTGCCCGACCTTGAACTTCGATACTTCCGATCCGACTTCCACCACGCGGCCGACAATCTCATGGCCCGGGACGTTCGGATACACCGTACCGCTCCATTCGCCGCGAGCGGTGTGCAGATCCGAGTGGCACACGCCGCAGAACAGGATGTCGATGCGCACATCGTGCGGCGTGAGGTCACGGCGTTCGAACTCGAAGGGGCTGAGCGGTTCGGTAGCGGAACGTGCGGCGTAAGCGTTGGTCTTGTACATGGAATTGCTCCAGATAGAGGGCAAAAAAGCGTTGGGCGAAATGCTCGAGCCCTGGACACAAATATTCAATGATCCGGTCATCGGCCTGTTGGAAGGGCGCGCGCCTGGAAGCATTTGCAAGGCCGGCAAAGAGAATTGCCGGATGAAGCGGGCAAGGGTTATGCCGGTCCTTTTGATCGGACGTCCATGCGCGGACGTCCACGCGTTGCGAAAGAAGGAATGATTAACGGGATGGAGTCGCCTGGCCGGAGCGTGTCCGGGTGTTACGGGGGTGATGCGCGGGTCTTGCTCAATCGGCAGCGTCGTTCAAGATTGCTGCCGAACGTTACTGCCTGAAATGATTTTAAATCGACTCAAAAAAACGTGCTTGAGTGACAGGCAGTTAGCGACCGGTCCCGAACGCCGATTATCGCGCTATCGGTCCTGCCTTCGTAGCCGTGCCGATGTAAAACTTTGCCACTCCCACACACGTCGCGCAGCGAGTGCCGGGTTCATATCGGCTTGCGAATCTTGATGGTGGTGTCATCGACAAGAACCGTCTGGCCCGCGCGGATCTTGCACGTCTTGCGCAACTCGATCTTGCCGTCGACCTTCACTTCGCCCTCGGCCACGCGCATCTTCGCGGAGCCGCCACTGTCGGCGAGACCCATGATCTTCAGCAGGTTGTGCAACTCGACGTAATCGCCCGTGAGCGTGAATTCCAGGCGCGGCATTGAGGGCCTCCTTGCGGGTTTAGATCGGTGCTGGCGCCAATCGGGGCGCACATGATAAACCAGTCGAATGCCGAGGCAGGCACGCCGTGTGCGATAGCTGCCGTGTCCCGGTAATTTCCGGCCATCCGTTCCTTTGCAACATGTCAGCAAATGAAACCTTCGGTAACAGTGACGGGTTTCGCTGAACCGGGTGGTGGTAGCAGGGTCAATCGTAATATGCAGTCCGGTAGACGGGCAGTTGCAACGCGCAGGATCCAAGGGCGTTTCAGGACACGAGACACGTTGCCCGGCGTTGCAGTCAGTACCCGGAAAAACAATCGCTAGCGAGGAATTGAATATGTTGCAAATCAAGAAGATGCTGCTTGGTACCGCTTTCATCGCTGTTGCAGGTTCTGCTTTCGCCCAAACTGCGCAGCCCACCGATGCCGGTGCTCAGGCACCCGCTCAGGTCACGCCCGCGCCGCAAAACCTGACGGCTCCGGCGCCGACCGATCCGCTCGTGCAGAAGCGCAATGCAAACGCTCAGGCCAACGCGGAGTACAAGGCATCTAAGAAAGCGTCGCAACAGGACCTGAAGGCGGCCAACAAGCAAGCGAAGGAACAGTACAAGGAGCAAGTGCGCAACGCCAAGATCAACAAGAAGGCCGACAAGCAAACGGCCAACGACGAACTCAAGTCCGCCGAACCGAATGGCCCGCAGAACACGAACTTGCAGCACTAAGCTCGATGTTTCGATGAAAGCGGCCGTTTCCTGATGGCCGCGTTTGACAAGAATAGAAGGAGGACATCATGACCAAGACCACTCATCGTTTATGCGCTGCCTTGCTCGCGGGGGCCTTTGCGACGGCTGCGACGGTATCGATCGCGCAGACCACCGCCGAACCCACGCACGCTGAAAAAAAGGCCGCCAAGAAGCAGGCCGAAGCTGATAAAGACGCGAACGTCGCGCAGGCCAAGGCCGACAAGCAGAAGACCGAGTCGCAATCGAAGGCGAACGAAGCCGCCGCCGATGCCAACCTGAAGAACGCCAAGAAAGCGGATTGATTCCGCTTTGCCGCGTGACGGAAAGGCCCGACAAGCGCAAGCTTGCCGGGCCGTTTGTTTTTTTAGGGCCAAAAGCCTGCTGCATCAAGCGCTTGCGTGTGCGGGTTGTATGGATATACAGTGTGCGTCACCCGTTTTTCGAGCTTTCAAGGTCACGCGACGTGCTTTCGCCCATTTCCGCCACTGAGGCTGACTCCTCGACCGAAGCGCAAGCCCGTGCGCCCGGAGTCGTACCCGACGTCGCCCCGTATTTGACCAAGCTCAACGACGCCCAGCGCGAAGCCGTCGAATACGGAACCGATGCCGACCATTCCACCGGCGCGCTACTCGTGATCGCGGGCGCGGGGTCAGGCAAGACGAACACGCTTGCGCATCGCGTGGCGCACCTGCTCGTAAAAGGCGCCGATCCGCGCCGAATCCTCCTGCTGACATTTTCGCGGCGCGCGGCCAACGAGATGACGCGGCGCGTGACGCGCATCGCGACCAACGCGCTGGGTAATCGCAGCGGCATGGCGCAGGGCCTCACTTGGTCCGGCACGTTTCATAGCGTCGGCGCGCGTTTGCTGCGCGACTATGCGGATATGGTCGGCTTGTCGCCGTCGTTCACCATCAACGACCGCGAAGATTCCGCTGATTTGATGAACCTCGTGCGGCACGAACTGGGGTTATCGGCGAAGGAGAAGCGTTTTCCCGCCAAGTCCACCTGCTTCGCCATCTACTCGCGCGTGGTCAATACCGGCGCGTCGCTCGCGACCGTTCTCGATCAGGCGTTCCCGTGGTGCCGCGAATGGGAAGACGACTTGCGCCGCCTCTTCGCCGCCTACGTCCACGCGAAGCAGCAGCAAAGCGTGCTCGACTACGACGACCTCTTGCTCTACTGGTCGCACCTTGCGGCCGAGCCATCGATTGCAGCGGATCTGTCGAGCCGCTTCGATCACGTCCTCGTCGATGAATACCAGGACACGAACAAGCTCCAGGCATCGATTCTTCTTTCCATGAAACCCGATGGGCGCGGCCTCACCGTCGTTGGCGACGATGCGCAATCCATCTATTCGTTTCGTGGCGCAACGGTGCGCAACATCCTCGACTTCCCGAATCACTTCGATCCGCCGGCGAAGTGCGTGACGCTCGAGCGCAACTACCGCTCTACGCAGCCTATCCTGGCGGCATCGAATGCGGTGATCGGACTCGCCACCGAGCGATACACAAAGAACCTCTGGACGGACAAGACATCGGCGCAACGTCCACGGATCGTTTCCGTGGCCGATGAAGCCGATCAGGCGCGTTACATCGTCGAGCAGATACTCGAAGCCCGCGAAGGCGGCATGACGCTCAAGCAGCAGGCGGTGCTGTTTCGCGCCGCGCATCACAGCGCCGCGCTCGAAATCGAACTGACCCGGCGCAACCTTCCGTTCGTGAAGTTCGGCGGCTTGAAGTTTCTCGATTCCGTGCATGTGAAGGACGTGCTGGCCGTGTTGCGATGGGCCGAGAATCCGCGTGATCGTGTGGCGGGCTTTCGCGTGGTGCAGTTGCTGCCGGGTATCGGGCCGGCCATTGCCGGACGAGTGCTCGATCAGGTAGCGGAACGTGGCAACACGGCGTCAGCGCTCGCGGCATTTGCGCCGCCGCCAAGAGCGAGTGAAGACTGGCCGGTGTTTGCAGGATTGATGGCGAAGGTCTGCGCGCGTGAAAGCGGCTGGCCTGCTGAGTTCGAGATGATTCGCCGTTGGTATGAACCGCATCTCGAGCGCAATCATGAAGACGCGGCGATCCGTCACGGCGACGTCCTGCAAATGGAAAGCATTGCATCGACGTATCCCACGCGCGAGCGTTTCCTGACGGAGTTGACGCTCGATCCGCCCGATGCCACGAGCGACGAATCGGGCGTTCCGCTTATCGATGAAGACTATCTGATTCTCTCCACCATCCATTCGGCCAAGGGCCAGGAATGGAAGAACGTGTTTGTGCTGAACGGCGTGGATGGCTGCATTCCATCGGACATGGGCACAGGCAGCGACGAGGAAATCGATGAAGAGCGGCGGCTCTTATATGTCGCCATGACGCGGGCAAAAGAGGATTTGCACATCGTCACGCCACAACGCTTTTACGTGCACAACCAGACGGCCATGGGCGATCGGCATGTGTGGGCGGCGCGCACGCGCTTCATTCCCGCGCACCTGATGCCGCAATTCGAAGCGCGCGCTTGGCCGCATGTGCCGGAGCCTGTTGCGCCGACCGCCGCCGGACTGGCCGCGGCGGCGAAGGCGAAGCTGGATATCGCGGCGCGGCTTAAAAAGATGTGGGAGTGAGGTTCGGTGGCGCGCGCTTAGCGGCGCGCGCTCAGCGGCGCGCGCTCAGCGGCGCGCGCTCAGCGGCGCGCGCTCAGCGCTCGGCGCGCGATGGCTTTGGCGCCTTGCGTTCCGGCGTGAAGATCGCGCGCAGCCAGTTGCCAAAACGCGTGAAACCGTCATACGGCTCTTCAATAAATATCTCCGGTTTCAGGGACCGCAACTGCTCCAGCACTTGCTGCGCTTCCTGCTTTGAAACGGAGCCATGAAACATCCCGAGCCTCAACAGGCAACGCAACTCGCCAAGCTTCTCGCGCGCGGTCGATCCCACGCTGTGTTCGGTCGCGATCCTCGTTTCGTACACGCGTTGACGTAATGAATCGGCAAGACGCCACGCGGGCGTCTGCATCTTCTGCTCGAGATCCTGAATGTCCGATGCCGCCGATTTGATCTGCGAGGCAAGTGCATCGATTTGCGCCGGGTCGCCTTTTGCCTCGTTCACAATCGATGTCGCCCATGTGCGCGACGCCTTTACCAGATCTTCCGCTGACCAGTCCGAGCGCACAGCGAACCCGAAACCGTGTTCCGCCGCCTGGCGCATCATCATGTCGATAACGTCCGGGAATTCCTTGTCCAGTGCGCGCTTGGCCCATGCGTACTGGCCGTTCTGCAGCATGCGCTGGACGGCTTGTTCGGTGAGGGGCGTGGGATTGTCGAGCAGTTTTGCGCGCAGGAAATCTTCGAACGATGGCGTGACGAACTGCGGATCGAACTTGAGCGAGAGACGAATGAACGTATCGAAATCGCGGCGCAGCGCGGCAAGCGTTTCGTCTTTGAATGAGAGGGTAATCTGACCCATGGTGTGTCCCGGTTCGCGCGTCCCGCGCATCGAATTTTGGAATTTGCGCGGGTAAACAGTCGGCGTCGCTGCTAGAGCGATTGCCTTTCGTCTTTATAACGGCAGCGGGACGGCAAACTTTAGACAAATGGAGGAAGGCCTCCAATCGTGCGCTCCTTCATATCACTTCACGGGAATCGTCGTGCCCGCTGGCATGGGGACGGCTGTCACGCTGTTCTTCGCACTGCCGGTCGCGATGCGGTCGCTATAGGTCAGGTAGACGAGCGTGTTGCGCTTGGCATCGACGACACGCACCACGTGCAAGGTCTTGAAGATAAACGACATGCTCGCGGAAAAGATATCGGCCTTCTGCTTGAGCGGCGCGTCGATCTTGATCGGACCGACTTGACGGCAGGCAATCGATGCTTCGGACGGATCTTCGGCAATTCCAAGCGTGCCTTTGACGCCACCCGTGCGTGCACGCGACACATAACAGGTGACGCCTGTCACGCCGGGGTCATCGTATGCCTCGACCGTTACGCGGTCCGAACCGGTGAACCGGAAGTTCGTGTTCACGCTGGCGATTTCCTCGGCATGAAGACCGGGAACGGCGACGACGGCAGCGATCGCTGCAAGTACGGGGAGGGCGCGTTTCATCGAAATCCTTCGAAGCTATCGTGGCAATGCGGGGGGCAATGCCGTTGGCAGTGTAAAAACAAAAAAAGGCGTCGTATTGTAACGACGCCTTCGTCCAGTCCGGATGAAACGGGTACAGTGAAAGATCAGTGAAAGATCAAATACAAGATCACCAGCACGATCACCGGAACACCAAGCAGCCAGCCAAGTAGGTAGGGCATGTCATCCTCCATTCGATATCTGATTTGATGAATCAAGTATCCTCAAGAGGCTGATGCGCTGATAGCCGCGCCTGTCCTATATGGATGTAGGCGGACTCCTATCGGGCGCTCATGGTGTATTGCGTCACTTGCCTGTAGCGCTCGTTCGGGCGCAGCACGACGTCTTCGGCACTTTCCATGTTGATCTGGTTCGGGAATCCGCCCGCTTCCAGGCACAGCGCGCCGTGCTTCTTATAGATCACACCTCGTTTGCCCGGCTCGCCTTCCAGATGATTGCTCGTATAGAACACGAGGCCGCGTTCGGTTGTCGATACAGCCAGCTCACGGCCGCTCGCCGGATGGTAGACGTTCGCCGCGTGCTGCAATTCCGGCAGTGCGGTGACCGCGCCGATCGAACGCAACACAAAACAATGATCGATACCGCCATTCGCGAGCCTCACCTGCTCGTTGTCCTGTGTCTCGATACGCGGTCCGATCGCCGCCGGCTTGCGGAAATCGAACGGGGTATCGGCGACGTTTTCGAGCGTGGTGGGGATCGTGTTTTCATCGATGGCGAAGAAGTGGTCCGCCGCGATCTCGATCTCGTGATCGGCAATGCTCGATGGCACGCCCGACAAGTTGAAGTACGCGTGATTGGTGAGGTTGAGCGGCGTTGGGGCATCGGTGAAGGCGTCGTAGGCAATCGTCAACTCGCCTGCCGGGCTGAACGTGTATGTCACCTGAACCGTGAGGGCGCCGGGAAAACCGTTATCGCCCGCTGGCGATTCAAGCCGGAACACGAGCGATTCGTCCGTGTGCTTCGCCTGCCAGAGCTTGTAGCTGAAGCCGGTCGATCCGCCGTGCAGCGAATTCGGCGGCTGGTTTGCTTCGAGCGGGTATTCGACGCCATCGAGTGAAAAACGCGCGCCCGCGATGCGGTTTGCCCAGCGCCCGACCGTCGCGCCCATGTGCGCGGGGCCTTCGGTGTAGGCGGTGGGCGTGTCGTGGCCGAGGAGGATATCGGCGAGCCGGCCGTCGCGGTCCGGCGCGAACCACGAAACGAGCGCCGCCCCAAGATTCGTCACGGATAGCCGCAAGCCGTTGTCATGGCTGATGGTATGAAGTTCGACGGGCGTGCCGTCCGGGAGGTCGCCCCAATGGGCGCTGGAAATGTTCATGACGTGGTCTCCGGGTTATGGGTTTTCGCGGGTTGGCGAGGCGCTTCGGCCTTGAGCGGCCTGTCACGATACAGCGTGCGCACATAGTCCAGGTGTGCGCCGGCGGCGTCGCGGGCGCGTTGTGGATCGCGGGCGACGATGGCATCGAAGATCGCCTGATGTTGCGCGAGGAGATCGGCTTCGACTTGGTCGTCGTAATCCACCAGCCGGTGCGACGTCAGCATGGATTCGCGCACGAGTTCGTGCAAGCCGTGCATGACGTGGGCGAGCGCGAGGTTATGGGTGGCATCGGCGATGGCCAGATGAAACGCTGCGTCGTGCTCGGCGATGCGTGTGCGTTTCGGTTCGATGGCCGCCGTTTTCAGCGCTTGAAACGCTTCGGCGATGCGCGCGAGGTCGGCCTCGGTGGCGCGTTCGGCGGCATAGGCAGTGGCGAGGGATTCGAGTCCATGGCGAAGTTCGAGCACGTCGTTGCTGGCGGTGGGATGCTGGCTGAGCAACGCGGCGAGCGGCGCCGAAACGAGGGGCGCGGTAACGTCAGACACTTCGAAGCCGCCGCGGGCGGCGGTGCGGATGAATCCATCGGATTCCAGGCGGATGAGTGCTTCGCGCAGCGATGGCCGTGAGACGTTCAGTTGTTCGGCGAGATCGCGTTCGGCGGGCAGGCGCTGGCCGGGGAGGAGGGCGCCGCTTGTGATCAGGGCACGGATCTGGTCGGAGACGACATCGGCGATGCGCACGCGGGGGTAGGAGTGGACGGGGTGGAAGGGGGGCGTTGGCACTTGGGCGGGCGGTGTTTGGAGTGGGGGATTGGGCGGTTGTTCGTAGGGGTTGGGGTTGGGGTTGGGGTTGGTGCCGGGTTGTTGCTCTTCAGGTCTTCGCGCGTTTCGTTCTAGCTGATCTTTTTCGCACTGTTAGCCACTGTGCGTGGCGGCACTTCATTTCTTTGTCCAACGGCGACAAAGAAACGAAGCAAAGAAAACGCCTTCCAACCGCTAATTCTTAAGTGTCCCGAGCGTGCAGTGACAGCTGTTTGGTACTTCACAAGAACGCTCGACGCCGGAATTCAGAACACTTGAAACCCTCCCCCTCCGTCAACAGATACCCACACGCTTCGCCACCAGTAACTGTGGCAGTCAATACGGAAACCTAGCCCAAGTGAACAACGGGTGCACATGACGGCGCTACAGCATTCTGAATTTGCCGAGACTTTGCCGGCGATGGTCCCAGGCTCGCGCGGGCAAAATGAAACCAGTACAGCCAACCCCTGCGTTTGGGCGCCAGCGCGCGCAGCGCAGAGGCCTCATTAACGGATTCCCACACTGGTGGCGAAGCGTGTGGGTTGCCGTGTTCGGAGGGGGAGGGTTTCAAGTGTTCGTAAGTCCGGCGTCGAGCGTTCTTCTGAAGTACCAAACAGTTGTCACTGCACGCTCGGGACACTTATGTGCCGTCGGTGGAGAGGCGTTTTCTTTGCTTCGTTTCTTTTTCGCCGTTGGAAAAAGAAATGAAGTCCCGCCACGGACAGTGGCTAAAAGTGCTAAAAAAATCAGCCAGGACGTAACGCGCGAAGACCTGGGCAGCAACAACCCGGCATCGACCCCGCACCACCCCATCCCCTGCAAAACCTCAGTTTGACATGAAACCACACAAACTTTAAAGTCTTGGTCAGACCAAGCTGACCAGCAGAAGCGAAAAAACTGAACAGCAAAAGCAAAAAACGCCCAGCGGTAACAAAAACCCCACCCCCCAAGCGCCAGCGCAAACCCCGTCCATGAAAGTCGCCCTGTTCGTCCCCTGTTTCATCGATGCGTTCTACCCCGAAGTCGGCATCGCGACGCTTGAGCTGCTCGAACGCCTGGGCGTAGACGTCGACTATCCCGAAGAGCAGACCTGCTGCGGCCAGCCCATGGCAAACAGCGGCGCGCAAAAGGAGGCCGCTGGCGCCGAGCGCGTCTTCGCCCGCAACTTCGCCGACTACGACTACGTAGTAGGACCCTCGGCGAGCTGCATTCATCACGTGCGCGAACACCTGACGGCGATCGAGCAAACGGCATCGGTGAAAAAGGTCCGGGCAAGCGCCTACGAACTCGTCGAGTTTCTCCACGATGTCCTCAAGGTGCGCGAATTCCCGTGGGCCGAATTTCCGCATCGCGTGGGACTGCACAATAGCTGCAGCGCGATCCGGCACCTGAAGGAAGTATCGGCGTCGGAGATCAATGGCGCGCCTTTCTCCAAACCCCGTGCGTTGCTCGAAGGCGTGAAGGGCATCGAATTCGTCACACTCACCCGGCCCGACGAATGCTGCGGTTTCGGCGGCACGTTTTCAGTGACGGAAGAAGCGGTATCGGTGAGGATGGGGCAGGACAAAGTGCGCGATCACGTCGGCGCGGGCGCACAATACATCGTCTCCGGCGACATGTCGTGTCTCATGCATCAGCAAGGCTGCGCCGAGCGCCTGAAACTCGATGCACAATTCATCCACATCGCACAGGTTCTGAACGGAGCACGCGCATGAGCGACGTCGTGAAGGGAAAGAGCAAGCGGCTCGATCACGCGAAGGCGGCGGGCGCGTTTATCGCGAAAACGGATCACGTCGCTTTCCACGACAAACGCCTCTGGGACCTGCGCAGCAAACGCGATGCGCAAGCGCACGGCATGCCCGAATGGGAAACGCTGCGGGACCTGGCATCGGGGATCAAGGAGCACACGCTCTCCCACCTCTCCGATTACCTCGAGCAGTTCATCTCGCAAGCCGAGTCGCATGGCGTCACCGTGCATTACGCGGCCACCGCCGAGGAACACAACGAGATCGTCTACAAGCTGATGTCCGAGCGCGGCTTGACCACGCTGGTGAAAAGCAAATCCATGCTCACCGATGAATGCAAGATGCGCGAGTACATCGAACCGCGCGGCATCACGGTGATGGAAACGGATCTCGGCGAACGCATCCAGCAACTGGACAATCAGGATCCGAGCCACATGGTCGTGCCGGCCGTGCACAAGTTGCGCGCGGACGTCGCCGAGCTGTTCGGACGAACCATCGGCACCGATCCCAAGAACAGCGACATCCACTATCTCGCCGAAAGCCAGCGCATGAACACGCGGCCGTATTTCGTGCGCGAGAAAACGGCGGGCATGACGGGATGCAATTTCGCAGTTGCCGAGACGGGTACGGTCGTGGTGTGTACGAACGAAGGCAACGCGGATTTGTCGGCGAATGTGCCGCCGCTGCATATTGCGTCGATTGGTATCGAAAAGCTGATTCCCAAGATTTCCGATCTCGGCGTGTTCGTGCGCATGTTGTCGCGTAGCGCGCTCGGCTCGCCGATCACGCAATACACCTCGCATTTTCGCGCGCCGCGTCCGGGCTCGGAGATGCATTACATCCTCGTCGATCACGGCCGCTCCGAGCGCCTCGCGATGGAGGATTTCTGGTACTCGCTCAAATGCATCCGCTGCGGCGCGTGCATGAATACGTGCCCGGTTTACCGGCGTAGCGGCGGGTTGTCGTACGGCTTCACGTATTCCGGCCCGATCGGCGCGATCATCAATCCGACCTACGATATGAAGCGTTTCAGCAGCTTGCCGTTTGCATCGACTTTGAACGGGAGTTGCACGAATGTCTGCCCGACGAAAGTCAACATTCACGAGCAGATCTACAAGTGGCGCGAGGTCATCGCGGCGAATCATGAAGTACCGTTCGTGAAGGCCGAAGTGCTGAAGATGGCGGGGCGCCTGCTTGCCAGTCCTACGTTGTATCGCGGCACGGTAGCGTCGCTTGGCGGCGCGCTGAAACGCTTGCCGAACTTCGTGCTGTACAACCCGCTGAACATCTGGGGCCGTCAGCGCGACTTGCCTGAAACGCCGGCTGAAACCTTCCACGAGTGGTACAAGAAAAATCGCAAGGCAGCGCAGAAATGACGACAACGCGTGAAGCCTTCTTGGCCAAGATCCGCGCGGCGCAACCGGCGGGCCGCCCGCGCCCCGAAGTGCCCCTCTTCGATACCCCTCCCGGCGAGCGTCTTGAACGCTTTCGTACGGCGCTGGCCGCGATGGGCGGCACGGTAGTCGAAGGCGAATCGCTCGATACCGTGCGTGCGCTGCTGGCCGAGCGTTTCGGCGCTGATGCAATCGTGGCGTCGGCGGTTGCGGGTATCGATGGAAACCGTGCGCTTTCACCCGAAATGGCGCCTGCATTGCTGCAGGATGTCGATGCCGGCGTCGTGCGTGCGCGCTTCGGCGTGGCGGAAACTGGCTCGGTGTGGTTCAGCGAGGACGAGTACATCGTCAATTCGATCGGTTACCTCGTGCAGCATCTCGTGGTCTTGCTCGATCCGGCGCGGATCGTGGATGGTCTGCAGGATGTGTACAGACAGGATGACTTCAAAAACGCACGATACGCAGTACTGGTGACGGGGCCATCCGCGACAGCCGATATTGAAGGCGTGCTGATTCGCGGCGCGCAGGGCGTGAGATCGTTGACGGTGGTCTTGCTCACGGCTTGAACCGACGTTCCAGAGGTACAAAACCCGTTCCGGCTTATATTGCCGGAACGGGTTTTTTATCGGCCTGGCCTGAAACGATTACTGCGAGCCGAGCTTCTTGATCAGCACATCGAGCTGCGCCATTTCGTCTTCGGTCAGATCGGTCAACGGCGCACGCACCGGACCGGCGCTTCGGCCGATGAGCTTCGCGCCCGCTTTCACAATGCTCACTGCATAGCCGGCCTTGCGATTGCGGATCGCGAGATACGGCATGAAGAATTCGTCGAGCAGACGGCCGGTCGTCACATGATCCTGCGATGACACCGCGCGATAAAACTCCATCGCCGTCTTCGGAATGAAGTTGAATACCGCCGATGAGTACACCGGCACGCCCAGCGCCTTATACGCTTCGGCATAGACTTCGGCTGTCGGCAAGCCACCGAGATACGAAAATCGATCACCCAGGCGACGACGGATCGTCACCATGTTTTCGATCTCGCCCACGCCATCCTTGAAGCCGATCAAGTTCGGGCAGGAATCGGCGAGACGCTCGAGCATGTCAGCGTTCAGCTTGGAATTCGCGCGGTTATAGACGATCACGCCGATGTTCTTCACCGCCTTGCACACCTGTTCGACGTGCGCGGCAATCCCTTCCTGGCTCGCTTCCGTCAGGTAATGCGGCATCAGCAAGATGCCGTTCGCGCCCAGCCGCTCGGCTTCCTGCGCATAAGCAATGGCAACACGCGTCGGGCCACCGGCGCCGGCCAGGATCGGCACCTTGCCCTTGCAGGTTTCCGTCGCCGTGCGGATCACGTTCGAATAGTCGGTTTGCGTGAGCGAAAAGAACTCGCCCGTGCCGCCGGCCGCGAACAGCGCCGTTGCGCCGTAAGGCGCCAGCCATTCGAGACGCTCGGCGTAAGTGTCGGCGCGGAAGTCGCCTTGTTCATCGAAGTCGGTCAGCGGGAAAGACAGCAGGCCTTCGGAAACGATTTTCTTGAGTTCTTGAGGTGTCGTCATGTTCGGTCGTGAGTTGGTTTTTCCAGGCGGCCAGCAGCTACGAGATTAATCGACATACGTTGTCTGATGACATTCTAAGTTTTATAAGATTGTCAGCAGTATGGGTATTAACCCCCAGATCATATGGCAGTGGAGGCACCTTACAGGCTGTATTTGCTGCCGCCGAGCGTGCATAGTATCCGTCAAAGTACGACGTCAGACAAGATGAGTTTGCCTGCGCTCGTTGAAAATTCCGAGCGAGGCAGGTGAGCTTGGCGGGTCAGGCGGTCACATTGGCTGCCTGGTTGGCGCGCCGCAAGCGCTCCCGGCTATTCGACAAATGCATGCGCATGGCGGCGCGGGCGCTTTCGGCGTCGCGCCGGACAATCGCTTCCAGAATGCTCTCATGTTCGAGATTCACCAGCGACATGTACGCCTTCGGATCTGCCTTCGCGATACCCGCCGAATCGATGCGGTTTCGCGGAATCAACGCCGTACCCATTTGCGTCAGGATATCGACGAAATAGCGGTTGCCCGTTGCCCGGGCGAGCGCGATGTGGAACTGGAGGTCGGCCGCGACGCTGTCATTGCCATTGCGGCTGGTTGCTTCGATTGCATCGAGTGCGGCGCGCATGCGCACGAGGTCTTCGGGCTGCGCACGCTGCGCGGCCAGACCGGCGCATTCCGTCTCAAGACTAATGCGCAGTTCGAGCACCGAAAGAACATCGCGCAGGGTGGTGGCCGGCACCATGTCGATACCAAGCTTTTCGCGCCGCGGTTCCAGCACGAAACTCCCAATGCCGTGCCGCGTTTCGATGACCTCGTTTGCCTGCAATCGCGAAATGCCTTCGCGCACGACTGTCCGGCTTACGCCGAGCGTGGTCATCAGCTTGGCTTCGGTCGGCAGTTTGTCGCCAGGTTTCAGGGCGGCCGATTCGATCTGTTCGATCACGTAGTCGAAGACGCTCTCCGCCAGGTTGCGGGCACGTCGGGGTGTCGCGACGGATGCGAGGGGTTCGGCCATCAGAAAACGCTCCTTGAGTCGGTCGGGCGATATATTCAAGCGGATATTATACCGTTGTCTGACGACCGCCAATTTTAAAGATTGGATGGGGTGCGCTGGGTCTCCTAGCTTTCCCAGTCCTCAACGTTCAGCTTGCTCACGTGACGGAACTCCCGGGTATTTCGAGTGACAAGTGTGAGTGCGCGGGCAAGGGCCTGTCCGGCGATGAGAGCGTCACACGGTCCACTTGAAGTTCCGGCCAACGCGAGTTGCGAGCGCACTTCCCCTGCGTGCCGGGCATCTTCAGTATCGAAGTCGAGAACTTCGAATTGCAACGCCTCAACACGCTTCAAGTTCTTGGCGGCGTTCTGGCTCTTGTATGCGCCGTAATATAGTCCGTGTGCGACGATGGACGAGATAGCGAAATCGCGCGGTCGATGCTGTCGCAGCCGAGCGAGAAATCCGCTATTTCCCTTCATGAGCGCAATGACGGCGTTCGTGTCGAGCAAGTAGTTCACTTAAAGAAATCCAGATCTGGGCGGTCCTGTTCGGTCGGCTGCTCAGTTGATGCCTGAATAAAGTCTTCGTCGACGGGGCCGACGATGAATTCGAGCCATGACCAGTCATTGGCGATCGGTTCGAGGATGATCGCGTTGCCGTAGCGCCGCACACGCACTTCATCTACGTCCAGTCGGAACTCCTTGGGCAAGCGCACGGCCTGTGATCGGCCAGACTAAAAATACTTTAGCAGTATTTATAACCTTCCCCTCTTGATGAGATATATCAAATGTACATACCAAATTCATTAGGAGAGAAGAGGCAGTTTCCCGGTTGGCATGCCCTAGAGGTCGCATTTCGTTCTTGAAATATGAGCAGTGGCAACTTACTTCGCGAAATCGCTATGGCAGTGCATTCCATAGCGCTAAACGCAAAAAGCCCAATCTTTCGATTGGGCTTTTTGTCTGGAACCTTTTTGGCTCCCCGACCTGGGCTCGAACCAGGGACCTACGGATTAACAGTCCGGCGCTCTACCAACTGAGCTATCGGGGAACATCTGCAGCAGAGAAACGAGATTATATGGAGGGGATTCTAGCCTGTCAACACCCTGCGTTCATCTCGATTTAAAAACTTACCTACCAACAAAGAGTGCGTTAAACAGAGCGACAAACCGCCGCTTATGTATCAACGTTCGAGCAGTTCGAGCTTCTCTTTTACGTCCTTGAAATCGTCGGCTTCCGGCAGCGGTGCCTTGGTCTTGGTGATACTGGGCCATGCGCGCGAAAGATCCGCGTTCAGTTCGATGAAGTGCTGCTGATCACCTGGCACATCTTCTTCGGCATAGATCGCATTGACCGGACATTCAGCCACGCACACAGCGCAGTCGATGCACTCGTCCGGGTCGATCGAGAGGAAATTGGGACCTTCGCGGAAGCAGTCCACCGGGCACACGTCCACGCAATCGGTGTAACGGCACTTGATGCAGCTTTCGGTCACAACGTGAGTCATTCAGGCTCCTGCATGCGAAATTCGTGGGGGCGGCGAGGCAACTCGGACGCTGGGTTCGATCTCGAACCTTCAGTCTCTTTCCTAGGCTGGGCAGCCCGGCTATGCACATTGCGCGCGCCAAAACCAATATTGTAGCGTACCGGTAAAACTCAGCGCGACCCTGTTCCAGAAGGCCTTATATCCTTTAGTGATTTGTTTATGGACGTATGCGGGCCTCCCGCAAGGTGCGGCAAATGATTCGACGCCATGGCGCACGGGGCTCAGGCTTTGCACTTCGGGTAACATGCTCTTCGAGGCCGCCGGGGCAGACCAGCCAGTGCCTGGTCAGTGCGTTTCGTCGGACCGTGTCCGTACAGACCGTGTCCGTACAGACCGTGTCCGTACAGACCGTGTCCGTACAGACCCTCCATTTGCGTTTGCCCGCGGGATTTTGCCTGGCGGTTCTATCCGTTGTACTAGCCGTTCGTCTGGAACCATGATCATCCATTCGCTGCTCGATACCGATCTCTACAAGTTCACCATGATGCAGGTCGTCCTGCATCACTTCCCGGCAGCGCATGCGGAATACAAGTTTCGATGCCGTACGCAAGGTGTCGATCTCGTTCCGTACATCGAGGAAATTCGCGAGGAAGTGCGCGCGCTCTGCCAGTTGCGTTTCACCGAAGAAGAGCTCGAATACCTTCGGCGGATGCGCTTCATCAAGAGCGATTTCATCGACTTCCTGGCGCTCTTTCACCTCAACGAAAAGCGGGTGACGATCAAGCCGTCGGCGAAGAACAACGGGGAGATCGACATCGATATTGTCGGCCCCTGGCTGCATACCATCCTGTTCGAGATTCCCGTTCTCGCGATCGTCAACGAAGTTTATTTCCGCAACACGCAGCGCGATCCGACTTTCGAAACCGGCCGCGACCGTCTGCGCGACAAGATCGAGTTGCTTGGCGGCAGCCCTGAGGTATCCGAGTGCAAGATCGCCGACTATGGCACGCGCCGCCGGTTCTCCGGCAAGTGGCACGAAGAAGTCATCCTCAAGCTGAAGGAAGGTTTGGGCGAGCAGTTCACCGGCACGAGCAACGTTTATTACGCAATGAAGCACGGCCTTCGTCCCCTCGGCACGATGGCGCACGAGTACTTGCAGGCTTGCCAGGCGCTCGGTCCGCGGCTGCGCGATTCGCAGGTCTTCGGCTTCGAGATGTGGGCCAAGGAATATAGAGGTGATCTGGGCATTGCGCTCTCCGACGTCTACGGCATGAAGGCGTTTCTCAACGACTTCGACATGTACTTCTGCAAGCTCTTCGACGGCGCCCGTCACGACTCCGGCGATCCGTTCGACTGGGGCGAGCGCCTGATCCGTCACTACGAGCAGAACCGATGCGACCCGCGAACCAAGGTGCTGGTTTTCTCGGACGCACTCGACATTCCCAAAGTACTGCAGCTCTACGAACGCTTTCGCGGCCGTTGCCAGCTCGCGTTCGGCGTGGGTACGAATCTCACCAACGACCTGGGTTACCAGCCTTTGCAGATCGTCATCAAGATGGTTCGCTGCAATGGCCAGCCGGTCGCCAAGCTCTCCGATTCTCCCGGCAAGAACATGTGCGAAGACCAGGCTTATCTTGCGTACCTGCGCCAGGTTTTCGATATCGTCAAGCCGGTAGGAGAACTGTAACTCGTGGGCGTGCGTCCGGACGCAACCCGGCTGAGCGTTAGCCGTTCGGTCTAGGGTCGTGCGGCAGGGCTGCTCGTTATAATCAAGTCCTTGATCGACGCACCTGCCAACGAGGACCCACCCATGAAACCATCGCCCGCATGCTGGAAATCACGCGGGCGGCGCAGTTGGGATATGCGCTTGTTGATGCTGGTCCTCGCGCTCGCGGCACTGCCGCTTGACGCATCCGCGGCAACGCTCGATGGCGCCGCGTTGTCGCCGCTCTGGGCTTTGCCGTTTGCGGGCATCCTGCTTTCCATCGCCATTGCGCCGCTGGTCGCGCCGCATGCCTGGCACAGTCATTACGGCAAGATCTCGGCAGCGTGGGCGATTGCCTTTCTCGTACCGTTTGCCATTGGTTTCGGAGCGAACACCGCCTTCGCAACCTTCGTCCACGCGATGCTGGAAGAATATATCCCGTTCATCATTCTGCTCACGGCGCTCTTCACCGTCGCCGGCGGAATATGCCTGAATGGCGACCTGCGCGGTTCGCCCCGGTTGAACACCGGACTGCTCGCGCTCGGCACCTTCCTCGCCAGCATCATGGGAACCACGGGCGCAGCAATGCTGCTGATCCGCCCGTTGCTGCGCGCAAATGAAAAGCGCAAGCACCGTGTGCATCGGGTGGTGTTCTTCATTTTTCTCGTTGCCAATGCAGGCGGTTCGCTTTCACCTCTTGGCGATCCGCCCTTGTTTCTCGGTTTCCTGAACGGCGTCAGCTTCTTCTGGACTACCGTGCATCTCGCGAAGCCGACGCTGTTCATCTGCGGCATTCTGCTCGCGCTCTTTTATGTGCTCGACCGGTACTATTTCGCGAAGGAAGACATGCTGCCGGAGACCGCTGAAAAGACGCCGCTGAGCATCGATGGGAAAATCAATTTCGTTCTTCTGGCGGCAGTTGTCGTGCTGGTCCTGATGAGCGGCTTGTGGAAACCGGGTATCGAATTCGATGTATTCGGCACACACGTAGCGTTGCAGAACCTGGTGCGCGACGCATTGCTGATCGTCGTGATGTTGCTGTCACTGAAGCTCACGCCGAGGAGCGCGCGGGAGGGCAACGCGTTCAACTGGGCGCCTATCGAAGAAGTCGCGAAGCTGTTCGCCGCCATCTTTATCACCATTGCACCGGTGATCATTATTCTGCGCGCTGGCGCGGACGGCGCGTTTGCTGGCATCGTGCATCTCGTCACCGACTCGAGCGGCAAGCCCATCGACATTGCTTACTTCTGGGCGACGGGGTTGTTGTCATCGTTTCTCGATAATGCGCCTACCTACCTCGTGTTCTTCAACCTCGCCGGCGGCGACGCACAGGCCTTGATGACGACGGGCGCCACCACGCTCGCCGCCATCTCCGCGGGTGCCGTTTTCATGGGCGCGAACAGTTACATAGGCAACGCGCCAAATTTCATGGTCAAGGCGATCGCCGAATCTCGCGGCGTTGTGATGCCCAGTTTCTTCGGTTACCTGGGCTGGTCATCGGTCATCTTGCTGCCCTTGTACCTGCTTACCGGATGGTTGTTCTTTTAAGGAGAAGTCGATGAAGAAAGTGCTGGTTGCCCGCCCCATCTTCCCGGACGTGATCGAACGCCTGCGACAGTATTTTGAAGTCGATGCCAATACCGGCGCGCCGCTTCCCGCCGACGAATTCGCGCGCCGCATGGCCGATCGCGATGGCGCGTTGCTCGCGGGCGATCCTGTCACGGCCAAGGTCCTTGAAGGCGCACCGAATTTGAAGGTCGTGTCGAACATGGCCGTCGGCTATAACAACTTCGACATGCAGGCGCTCAACGCCCACGGCGTGCTCGGCACGAACACCCCTGACGTGCTGAACGAAAGCACCGCTGACTTTGGCTGGTCGCTCATGATGGCGGCTGCACGTCGCATTACGGAATCCGAGCATTTCCTGCGCGCGGGCAAATGGGGCACGTGGTCGTACGATGCGTTTCTCGGCGCGGACGTCTACGGCTCGACGCTGGGTGTGATCGGCATGGGCCGCATCGGACAGGCGCTTGCCCGGCGTGCGCGCGGGTTCAACATGCGCGTCATCTATCACAATCGTTCGCGTGTCGCGCCGGCGATCGAGTCGGAGTTGAATGCCGAATACGCATCGAAGGCTGACTTGCTCAAACAGGCCGATCACGTTGTACTGGTGCTGCCGTACACCGCAGAAAACCATCACACCATCGGCGCGGCGGAACTCGCGAGCATGAAACCCACGGCAACGCTGACCAATATCGCGCGAGGCGGAATCGTCGATGACGCCGCGTTGATCGAAGCGCTGCGCAACAAGACCATCGCTGCAGCGGGCCTCGATGTCTTCGAAGGCGAACCGAATTTCAATCGCGATTTCCTGGGTTTGTCGAACGTCGTACTGACGCCGCATATTGCAAGCGCGACCGAATCCACACGCCGCGCAATGGCGAATCTCGCTGCCGACAACCTCATCGCTGCATTAGGCGAAGGTCCCCGCGCCGGCAACCCGCCGAACCCGATCAATCCGGAAGTACTGAAGAAATGACAATGTTGTTGCTGTTGAGCGCTGCGGTCGCGGTCCTTGCGATCACGCTGGTGATCGTGCTGATTTTGTTGCTGCGGCCCAAGCGCGAGACGGATATCGAAGAACAGTTCGACGCACTCACTGACCGGGTTATCGATATGGGCGAAGCCCACGCACGCGCCCAGGAGCGGCTCGAACGCAATGTGCGGGGCGAGGTGGTGGAGACGTCCCGCGCATCGCGCACGGAAGCGGGCGGAGCGTTCGCTCAGTTCCAGCAGACGCTTGCGACACAACTCGCAAGCATGTCGAACGTGCAGAACGCGCAACTCGAGGCGTTCTCGCGGCAGTTGCTTGCCTTGACGGAAAGCAACGTCCAGCAAAGCCAGCACGCGCGCGACGAACAAAGTCAGGCGCTCAAGCGTTTCGGCGATGCCCTAACGCTGCAACTCGCGCAGATGTCGGAATCGAACGACCGCCGTCTGAGCGAGGTGCGCATGACGCTTGAAGCGCGGCTGAAGGACATCGAAGCGAACAACGCGGCGAAGCTCGAAGAAATGCGCCGCACCGTCGATGAAAAACTCCATGCCACGCTGGAACAGCGACTTGGCGAATCGTTCAAGCTGGTGTCAGACAGACTTGAACAGGTGCATCGCGGATTGGGGGAAATGCAGACACTGGCGGCGGGCGTCGGCGACTTGAAGAAAGTGCTGACCAACGTCAAGACACGGGGGACATGGGGCGAAGTGCAACTCGAGTCGCTGCTCGAACAACTCCTGACGCCGGACCAGTACGCGAAGAATGTCGCGACCATTCCAAAGAGCAACGACCGCGTGGAGTTCGCGATCAAGCTGCCCGGCCGACACGACGCCCCCGGTCAGAGCGGCGCGAACGCGGTAGCGACGCCGGTATGGCTTCCCATCGATGCGAAATTTCCGCGCGAGGATTACGAGCGTCTTATCGATGCGCAGGATCGCGGAGATCCAGTCGCGGTGGAAGAGGCATCGCGCGCCCTCGAAGGCCGGATTCGCGCTGAGGCGAAGACCATCGCGCAGAAGTATGTCGCGCCGCCGCACACCACGGACTTTGCGTTGTTGTTCCTGCCTACTGAAGGTTTGTACGCGGAGATCTTGCGCCGTCCAGGGTTGACGGATTTCTTGCAGCGTGAATATCGCGTGAGTGTGACGGGCCCGACCACGCTGACCGCTTTGCTCAACAGCCTGCAAATGGGCTTCCGGACGCTCGCGATCGAGCAGCGTTCCAGTGAGGTCTGGCAAGTGCTCGGCGCGGTAAAAACGGAATTCAGGAAGTTCGGGGAAGTGCTCTCGAAGACGCGCTCGCAGCTTGAGGCGGTGACGCGATCGATTGAATCAGCGGAAACGCGCACCCGTCAGATGAGCAAGAAACTGCGCGATGTAGAAGCGTTGCCGGGCGAGCAGGCGGCCAGCCTGCTCGGGCATGAAGCGGATGATCGCGAGGAACCGGAAGCTTAATTTACCGGCGCATTCGCCGAGGCAGAAGGCGAAGCGAGGGTGGCCAGCGCGTCGCCTGTAATCCGCACGATGCGCCAGTCCGGCAACACGGTCGCGCCCATCTTCTCGTAGAAACCGATGGCGTTCTGGTTCCAGTCGAGCACGGTCCATTCGAAGCGGCCGCACTGACGCTCCACCGCAATCGCCGCGAGCGCGCGCAGCATCTTCGTGCCAAGTCCGCTGCCGCGAATGCCAGGTTTGACATACAGGTCTTCCAGATAAAGCCCGCGCTTGCCAAGGAACGTGGAGTAGTTCTGGAAGAAGAGGGCATAACCCACGATCACCCCGTCTTCTTCCGCGACCATGGCTTCCGCTGCGGGCTTGTCGCCGAACAGGGCATCGGTGAGGCCGGACTCTGTCCCAACGAACAAATGCGTCAGCTTTTCAAACTCGGCCAGTTCCAGCATGAGCCCGAAGATCGCGCTGACATCTTGCAGAGTGGCGCTACGGATTGCGGCGCTCATCATGCTTCTTCCGGTGCATCGGACAACACGATCTCGATGCCGCCGAACCGCGACGCCACCCAGTTGTACGCGTGACACGCAATCCACAACAGGATGAATCCGAGGATCGCGTTCAGCAACAGTGCGCTTGTCACGGTGCTGAGTTCTACGGAGCCGTATCGGAAGAACGCGACCAGCACGCCGAGCAACACGATCGGCACGCTGAATGTGAGATACACGAGAATCAGCGCTTTGGCGGTTTGTCCCGGTGCGATGAACGAAATCTGTTTTTTCATGAAGGAAAACCCCGTCAGTCGTAGTGCAGTGCATTCGAACCCGGGCGTTGGCCGCATACGGGATGACGGCGTTGCAGTCCGGATTCTTGAAGCAGGTTGTCGAAGAGCCTGTGAAACTAAATCAGGCCGTCGAATGGCAGGATATCGACGCTGTCTCCTGCATCGATATCTCCTGCCTCGTGCTCGAGGACAATGAAGCAATTGGCTTCGCTCATTGAACTCAGCACTCCCGAGCCTTGCGGCCCGGTCGTTACCACGCGCCAGCGCCCGGCTTTGTCGCGCTCTGCAATACCGCGCTGGAATTCCGTGCGGCCGGCACGTTTGGATAGCGGATTCGTGCTGATCGCCGATACCATCGGCAACGCGTGCCGCGCCGCGCCCGACATGGCGAGCAGCGCTTCCCGCACGATGAAATAAAACGTCGCCATGACCGCGACCGGGTTGCCGGGCAAGCCGAAGAACAACGCTGATTCTCCCTCGCCGGCACGCGCGCCCGACCATAGCCGACCGAACGCGAGTGGCCGGCCAGGGCGCATCGCGATTTTCCAGAATGCGACGTCGCCGAGTGTGTTCATCAGGTCGCGCGTGAAGTCGGCATCGCCCACTGACACGCCGCCGGAACTGATGACGACGTCGGCTTCGCGGGTCGCGCGTCGCAGGGCTTCTTCAAGCGATGCCCGGTCGTCACGGACAATGCCCAGATCGACGGGCTCGACGTTCATCCGGCGCAGCATCGCGTAAAGCGTGTAGCGGTTGCTATCGTAGATGGAACCCGGTTCAAGCGTTTCGCCGACAGAGCGCAACTCGTCGCCGGTGGAAAAAAACGCGACGCGCAAACGGCGCTGCACGGTAACTTCAGCAATACCCAATGAAGCCAGCAACCCAATATCCGATGCCCGCACGATCCGTCCTGCACGCAACGCCGGTTGACCTTCTGCAAGATCTTCCCCCGCAAGGCGCCGGTTCACGCCGCGCCCGATTCCCGCCGTGCCGAACGCGACCATGTCTCCCGCGCGTTGCACGAGTTCCTGCGCAATCACCGTATCGCAGCCGGGCGGAAGCAGCGCGCCCGTCATGATCCGCACGCATTGGGCGGCAAGCGGGCGGCCTTCGAACGGTTGTCCAGCGAGCGCCTTCCCGGCAACGGTCAACTGAACCCGCCCTTCGAGACCGGCGTCCGCCAGCACTGCGCCATCGAAGGCGTAGCCGTCCATGGCGGAGTTATCGTGCGAGGGGACGTTGATGGGTGAAATCACGTCCTTGGCCAGCACACGATCCAGCGCATCGAAAAGACGCACGCGCTCGAATTCGACGGAGCCGCGCGGTAACGCCCACTGACGCACGATGTCTTGCGCCGCGCTGACGGGCAGCGCGTTCGGATCGTACTCGGCGACGCAGCTCGAAAAGTGCCTGGGTGTGTTCATCGATGGGTAAAACCAGCGCGGAGTCGCGACGCAAAGCCCGCAGGCGGATGGATGAAGAGGCAGACGTGTTGAGATGCGCCGGTGTTTCCGCGACCTCTGGCAAGCCGGTGGCTCGCAGCAAACTGAAACAAACCGGCGCTTAGTTGCGCTCCAGGTCGGCTAGCTGCTGCAGATCGTTGACATTGTAAAACGCACGCTCGTCGGTGAAGGTCACTTCTACCGCCTTGTGGCGCGCGTACCACGCGCGGACTTTACGTTCGCCGGAGCGAATGTACGTGTCGAGATCGTCGGCCAGCGACGTTCTCAGGAGCGCGAACACGGGGTGCAGATGGCGATCGCCGCCCGAATCCGTGACAGTCGCGATGGCGATGTCCGCACTGTCGGCAACCAGTTTCTCCGACAGCCGGTCGGCCAGATGAGGATCGACGAAAGGTGCATCGCAGGGCGCGAAAAGCACGAAGTCGGTCTGCGCCTCGTGCAACGCCGCCGACATGCCCGCGAGCGGGCCGGGGAAGTCGGGGAATGCATCGACGACGACCTTGGCCCGGAACGGCATGCCGAGTTGCGCATAGATTTCGAGGCTGCGATTTGCGCTGATGAGCATGGCGCCGCATTGCGGCGAGAGCCGGCGCAGCGCGTGCAGCGCAAGCGGTTCGAGATTCAGCGGCTGCAGGCCTTTATCCACGCCGCCCATGCGTGACCCGCGTCCACCGGCGAGTACCACGCCCGTGATGTCGTGCTTCGAAAGGGCATCCCGGGACGGCTCGGTCATGTCATCCGCCTATGTACGACATTTCGACGCGCCGGGCGTCCGGGTCGGGGGCCGGCAGGGAATTGCTGCCGCGCAGCTCCGAGTAGCGGTCGGTGCGCGCTTCCCAGATCCGGGCTATGGCGGTGGCGACGGCTGCGTCCCTCGCGCCGCTGCGAATCAGCGCGCGCAGATCGTGTCCGGACGTCGCGAAAAGGCACAAGTACAGCTTGCCTTCCGTCGATAACCTCGCCCGTGTGCACGTCCCGCAAAAGGCGCGGGTCACGCTGGAGATCACGCCGATCTCGCCGCTTCCGTCCCGGTAACCCCATCGTTGAGCGGTTTCTGCGTCGTTGTGGGCTTCGAGCGGTTGCAACGGAAAATGCTCGGCGATGCGCGCAACGACATCCGCCGATGGCAGCACTTCGTTCATGTTCCAGCCATTCGACGCGCCCACGTCCATATACTCGATGAACCGAAGCACCGTGCCGCTGCCCTTGAAATGGCGCGCCATCGGCACGATTTCCGCGTCATTCGTGCCGTGCTTGACGACCATGTTCACCTTCAGCGGTGCCAAGCCGACTGCATGCGCGGCTTCGATGCCATCGAGCACATCGGCGACGGCAAAATCCGCGTCGTTCATGCGGCGGAACAACGCGTCGTCAAGCGCGTCGAGGCTCACCGTGACACGGGTCAAACCCGCGTCCTTGAGCGACCTGGCTTTTCGGGCGAGGATAGAACCGTTGGTGGTCAGCGTAATGTCGAGCGGCCGGCCTTCGGGCGTACGCAAAAGCGCCAGCCGCTCAATCAGGAATTCGATGTTCTTTCGCAGCAGCGGTTCGCCGCCGGTCAGCCGGATTTTTTCCACCCCATGGGCGACAAACAGCCGCGCCAGCCGTTCGATTTCCTCGAAGGACAGCAGCGCGCTGTGCGGCAGGAATTCGTAATTTTTATCGAAGACTTCGCGCGGCATGCAGTACACGCAACGGAAATTGCAACGATCGGTCACCGAGATGCGCAGATCGCGCAAGTCGCGTGACAGCCTGTCAGTAAGCAATCCGGTCGGCGTCGCCACGGCTCCCGGGAAGGCCGGGATCGCGGTGATATCGGTGACGGGAATGATGCGTCGGGACATGATCGTTTTATTTCTCGCAAGCAGCAGCGGGGCTACTGTCAACTTTCAACGATCCATTTTAGCGGAAGGGCGGATCAGCAGTAGTCCGCCGCTGTGCTTTATGGGGTTTTTGCACGCGCAAAAATAAAAAAGCGCCACAGACCTGAGTCGTGTGGCGCTTTTATCGAAACGTCGGACGCTTATGCGTCCTTACCCGTTTCCACTTGCTGCATCGGCGCGGCGTCGAGCGGCGGCAGGCGCTTGCGCTCCCGCACGACGCGTTTCGGCGCTTCGACCTGATCCGCGGCTTCGCGCGCAGCGCGGAGCTTGTCGGCGTCGGTGTTCACCCAGACGAGACCCGCCGTATCCAGCATTGGCTTGAGGGCTTCTTCCTTCAGCGCGACCGGGGCAACCGCGGGCGCCGGAGCAACCGGGGCGGGCGCAGCCGTTTCCACCGCTTCGAAAGCCTTCACCGGCTCGGATACGACCGGTGCAGACGCTTCCGCCACCACGGGCGCAGGCGGCGCAATCGCCGATACCATTTCCGATTCCGGCGCTGCCGCAACAGCCGCTGTTTTCAGCGGCTCGGCAGGCTGGGCAAGCGTTTCAGCGGCTTGCGGTGCTGCTTCGGGCGCGGCCTGAGCTACGACCGGTTCCTCTGCCTTCGGAGTATCGATGAAAGGACTCGCCGGCTTTTCTTCCGCTACCTTCGGCGTCGGACCAAACGGGTTTTCGACGGGCCGCGGTGCTGCCGGCTTCTCGAACACGTTGATCGCCGGCGTTTCAGCATGCGGCGTGTGAACTTCATGCGCCTCGTGCTGCACCACGAACCCTTCAGCTTCGGCGTGCTTCGCTTCGATCGATTCTGCAACTGGCTGCGCGGCAGGGATGGAAACCGGCGCGACCGTTTCGACCGGCACGGCGCGAACCGGCTCCGGCAATTCCGTCACGGCGACCGCGGCAGCGGCAACCGGCTCGACCGTTACAGCCGCCGGAGTTGCTTGAACCGGTTTGGCTACGGCAGGCGCGAACTCGCGCGTGTCGTCGCCATCGGTATCGAATACGCCGGCTTGAGCGCGTTCCGGATCGGTACTTTCAGCCGTACCTTCGCCTTCCGCGATATCCGCAGCCTGATTCACCGTCACGCCTTCTTCTTCACGATCGCGGCGTCCACCACGACGGCCACGACGGCGACGGCGGCGCTCTTCACCTTCACGCGCTGCGCTCGCCTGATCGGCCTGCAATGCGTCGGCGTTGCCGTTTTGCTGGGATTCCTGGCCTGCTTGCGTGTTTTCCGTCAACTCCGACACGACCGTTTCGCCTTGCGTCAATGCTTCGACAGCAGCTTCCGGCTGAGGCTTCTTGCGTTCACCGCGCTCCGGACGATCGCCACGGTCACGACGCTCACCTCGATCGGCGGCTTCCGTACGTTCGCGGTTGTCACGCGATTCGCGCGGCTCGCGTGGCTCACGCTGTTCGCGCGGCTCGCGGCCTTCGCGTGCCTCACGCGGCTCGCGGCCTTCGCGTGCCTCACGCGGCTCGCGGCCTTCACGGCCACCACGCGGTTCCCTTGGCTCGCGCGGTTCGCGACCCTCACGGCCTTCACGTGGTTCACGCGGTTCGCGTGCTTCCTTCGGTTCCCGTTCCTCGCGGCGCGGGTTTTGACGGCCGGCCGCCGTACCTGGCGTGGCTGCTGCCGTACCTGCAACAGCCGCTGCGCTGTCACGCGATCCGGTGCCACCCCGGCGATTGCGGTTCCGGTCACCCCCTTGTCCCGACCGTTCCGGCCGATCGCCGCGGGCCGGACGTACCGGCGCGGGCGTGACGACTGGCACCGGCGCCGGCTTCACTTCCGGCTGCACGCCAAACAGGTTCTTCAACCAGCCGATGAACCCGCCAGTCGATGCCGCCACCGGCGCGGGTGCCGCGACCGGAGCCGCCGCGACCTTCACCGGCGCGCTAGGCGCGGGAGAAGCTGGCGTGATGCCCTTGACCATCGCTTCCTGCTTGGGCTTCACTTCCTCGGTGCGCTTGCTGTAACCCGTTTCGGATTCCAGTTCGTGCGCGGCTTCCTCGGCCATCTTCCACGATGCACGCGGCTCGTCCAGACGTGTATCGTCGTGACGCAGGCGTTCCAGCTTGTAGTGCGGCGTTTCGAGATGCTTGTTCGGGATCAACACGACGTTGACCTTGAAACGCGACTCGATCTTGTTGATTTCCGAACGCTTTTCGTTCAGCAGGAAAGCGGTGACTTCCACCGGCACCTGGCAATGAATTGCCGCGGTGTTTTCCTTCATTGCTTCTTCCTGAATGATCCGCAGCACTTGCAGCGCGGACGATTCGGTGTCACGGATATGGCCGGTGCCGTTACAACGAGGGCAGGTCACATGGCTGCCTTCGGACAACGCCGGACGCAGGCGCTGACGCGACAGTTCCATCAAGCCGAAGCGGGAAATCTTGCCCATTTGTACGCGCGCACGATCGTGCTTCAACGCGTCTTTCAGGCGCTGCTCGACTTCGCGCTGGCTCTTGGCCGACTCCATATCGATAAAGTCGATCACGATCAAGCCGCCCAGATCGCGCAGGCGCAACTGGCGCGCGACTTCGTCGGCAGCTTCGAGGTTCGTGCGTGTCGCCGTTTCCTCGATGTCGGCGCCCTTGGTCGAGCGGGCCGAGTTCACGTCGATGGCAACCAGCGCTTCCGTGTGGTCGATCACGATCGCGCCGCCCGAAGGCAACGGCACCGTGCGCGAATACGCGGTCTCGATCTGGTGTTCGATCTGGAAACGGGAGAAGAGGGGTACGTCGTCGTGATAGCGTTTAACTTTGCTCAAGTTATCCGGCATCACGATGTCCATGAAGGCGCTGGCCTGGTCATGGATCTCGGTGGTATCGATCAGGATTTCGCCGATATCCGGCTGGAAGTAATCGCGGATCGCGCGGATCACGAGGCTGGATTCGAGATAAATCAGCATCGGCTTGCCGGCTACGCCGCTTTGCGACGCCGCTTCCACCGCGCGCCACAATTGCATCAGGTAGTTCAGATCCCACTGCAGTTCTTCAGCCGAGCGGCCGATCCCTGCCGTACGCGCGATGATGCTCATGCCCTCCGGCAAGTCGAGCTGGGCCATCGTTTCGCGCAATTCCTGGCGTTCGTCGCCCTCGATCCGGCGCGATACACCGCCGCCACGCGGATTGTTCGGCATCAGGACAAGGTAACGTCCGGCGAGCGAAATGAACGTGGTCAGGGCCGCGCCCTTGTTGCCGCGCTCTTCCTTCTCGACCTGGACGATCAGTTCCTGGCCTTCGCGCAGCGCGTCCTGAATGCGCGCGGAGCGCATGTCCACGCCGTCCTTGAAGTACTGGCGGGCAACTTCCTTGAACGGCAGGAAACCATGGCGGTCTTCGCCGTAGTTCACAAAACAGGCTTCGAGCGACGGCTCGATGCGGGTGACGACTCCCTTGTAGATGTTGCCTTTGCGCTGTTCGCGCCCGGCGGTTTCGATGTCGATGTCGATGAGTTTTTGCCCATCGACGATAGCGACGCGCAATTCTTCTTGCTGCGTCGCGTTAAACAGCATGCGTTTCATTGGACGGCTCCAGAGCGGCTCTGCCGGCCCCCGTCGAGCGAATTCGCGCGTTTGTCAGTCGCGTGAAGCAGGAGGGCGGGCGCGCCGCGCTTATGTGTTTATTGTCACAAAGCACGCTGGAGCGGGAGTTCTGGCTAGGAGAATTGCCTGGAGCGGGCTTTGCCACCAATGTGCGACGAGATGCGTCGCGACAGGCAGAAAGCCCTGGGCACATGCGAACAGGTTTGACACGCCGTGATTCGACGGCTGTCGGCTTAAGCGGCACAGCACTGCGGCTCGACGTCCGTCAAACGAATCGAGGAGCCGGCAGCGCAGCCAGCAGCAGCCGGATGCATCCTGCAGCAGTCTCTTCCCAGCCGGCGTTTTCTGCGCAACAAAATGTACAAGCAGCGCAATCCAGCAAAACCGCCAGGCTTTCTTCAAAACTGCGGCAGACTGCCGTTGTGGCTTCTCAGGCGCTCGAAGCGCCCGATAACCGCGTTGGGTGTCTCACCTTATGACAATGTCCGCCACGCTTCGCCCGTTTCAGCGCAGCTTGCAGCAGACCCTTGTTTTCTTCGCTACGGCAAAGAGCCGATGTTCCGTTCACCCAATACCTGGTACCCGCCCAATATCGTCTCGATACCTGCCTGATACCCGGGGTCGAATCCGGAAATAAGCCGAATAAAAATCCGGCCTTCATCAACTCTCGCCGATAAAATTCTTGATCGCCAAAAATCCGTTACCGTGTCGGCGATCGACTCGACCGAACGCGCCTGTGGGCACCGTCCCTGCCGCGCGATATCGCCGTGCGTGCAACTCGTTACTCCGTTTTCCGGGTGAGCAACTGGCCCTGGGCGCAAGTAAAATAACGGTTATCTGCTTGCACCTGTACAGTCTGAGACATCCGGCCAGCTTAGTGGCTTTTTCCAGACTGTCCGCAAATTATATTCAGAATGAATGAGTTAGGCAAAACATCCCATAAAAAGGTCGCAAGCGAACAGGTCTCGATGATCGAGATCGACGAAAATGCGGCGGGTCAGCGCATCGACAATTTTTTACTTCGCGTCTGCAAAGGCGTGCCGAAAAGTCACATTTACCGGATTTTGCGTAGCGGTGAAGTTCGTGTGAACAAAGGGCGCATCGACGCGGCATATCGCCTGGAAATGGGCGACCTGGTGCGCGTGCCGCCTATCCGGACCGCTCAACTGGACGAGACACCCGTTTCTTCCAATGCGCCCGCGGCCGAATTCCCCATACTGTTTGAAGACGATCATCTGATCGTCATCGACAAACCCGCCGGCGTCGCTGTTCACGGTGGCAGCGGCGTCGCCTTCGGTGTGATCGAACAATTGCGCAACGCGCGTCCGCAGGCGAAGTTCCTTGAGCTGGTGCATCGGCTGGATCGCGAGACGTCTGGCGTGCTGATGCTCGCGAAGAAGCGCTCGGCGCTCGTGAACCTGCACGAACAGATGCGCGAAAACAAGATCGACAAACGTTATCAGGCCGTCGGTCACGGCGACTGGCTGGCGGGCTGGGGACGTCGAAGGATCGTGAAAGAATCCTTGCACAAATATCTGACGCCCGAGGGCGAGCGCCGCGTGCGGGTTCAGGACGACGGACTGGCATCACACACGGTTTTCAACCTGATCGAACGTTTTGACGAATACGCGTGGGTCGAGGCCGAACTGAAAACCGGCCGCACGCACCAGATCCGGGTGCACATGGCGCACATCGGCCTGCCGATCGCCGGCGACGCCAAATACGGCGACTTCGCGCTGAACAAGAATCTCGTCCGCCCGAACGCCGATCCGTCGCTCAAACGCATGTTCCTGCACGCTTTCCGGCTGAAACTCGTGCATCCGTCGACGGGCGAGACACTGCAGGTCGAGGCGCCGCTGCCGGCCGAATGCAAACGGTTTATCGAACAACTCAAACAATTTTCCAGAGAGACACAGTAAATGGCGCGTCAGCAATTCGACCTGATTGTCTTCGACTGGGACGGCACCCTGATGGACTCCACGGCGCACATCACGCGCAGTATCCAGGCCGCATGCCGCGACCTGGGCCTGCCCGTTCCCGCCGATGAAGCCGCCAGCTACGTGATCGGTCTCGGCCTGCGCGACGCGTTGCAGATCGCGGCGCCCACGCTCGATCCCGTCGATTATCCGAAGCTGGCTGAGCGGTATCGCTTTCATTACCTGATCAAGGGCGAGCAGACCGAGCTCTTCGCGGGCGTGCGGCAGATGCTGCAAAACCTGCGCGATGAAGGCTATCTGCTGGCGGTCGCCACGGGCAAAAGCCGTGTGGGATTGAACCGGGCGCTCGACCAGTCGCGCCTGACAAGCCTTTTCGATGGCACCCGCTGCGCCGATGAAACTTTCTCCAAGCCCCATCCCGCGATGCTGCACGAGCTGACCCGCGAACTCGGCCAGGACGTGAACCGCACGTTGATGATCGGCGACACCACGCACGACCTGCAGATGGCGAAGAATGCGGGTGCGGCATCGGTCGGCGTGACCTATGGCGCGCATCCGGCCAAGTCGCTGCATGCGCTCGAGCCCCTGTTCGTGGCCGAAAACGTGACCGCGCTCGGCGACTGGCTGCGGGAAAACGCATGACCGGATCGGCGGCCGAAGCTGTGCGCGTGTGTGCATCGGACGAACTGGTCGATGGCGGCGACGGCGTTCGTCGCAACGCGGTTGGTAAAAGCGGCGAAGCGACTGTGTTTTTCGTCCGCTACGACGGCAAGCCCTTCGGCTACCTCAACCAGTGCGCGCACGTGCCCATGGAGCTGGACTGGTCCGAAGGCAAGTTCTTCGAGAGCTCCGGCTTATACTTGATGTGCGCCACCCACGGCGCGATCTATGAGCCGGATACGGGGAAGTGCGTCGGCGGCCCGTGCCGCGGCGCACGTTTGCGGAAGGTCGAAACCGAGGAGCGCGACACGCCGGACGGCCGCGCCGTTTTCTGGCTTCCCGACGCCGATCTACGTCCCGCTTGAACCCAAACTCCCGATTCAATCTTTAATCTGTCAACCAGGCGACGCATGTCCGATCACATTCCCACCGAACCTTCCGACCCGGCGCGTCCCGCGTCTACCGTCGTGCCAAAAGGCGAAAACTGGGAGCGCGCCGCGCTCGAACGCATCGCGCTCGCGGCCATTAGCGAACAGCGCTCGGCGCGCCGCTGGCGCATCTTTTTCCGGTTCGTTTTCCTTGCCATCCTGGCCGTCGCAGTCTGGCGTTTATTCGATTTCACCGGCGACAAGGTATCGAAAACAGCGCGTCACACGGCGCTCGTGGAGCTGGAAGGCGAAATTTCCGCCAACAGCGACGCCAGCGCGGACAACGTGAATGCCGCGCTCGACAGCGCGTTCGAAGACGACGCCACTGCAGCCGTGATCCTTCGCTGCAATAGCCCGGGCGGCAGTCCGGTGCAGGCGGGCATCATCAATCGTGAGATCACGCGCTTGCGCACGAAATATCCGTCCAAGCCGCTATATGTGGTCGTGAACGACATGTGCGCATCGGGCGGTTATTACGCCGCCGCCGCGGCGGACAAGATTTTCGTCGATAAAGCGAGCATCGTCGGTTCGATCGGCGTGCTGATGGACGGTTTCGGCTTTACGGGCCTGATGAGCAAGCTTGGCGTTGAGCGCCGCTTGCATACATCGGGTGCGAACAAGGGCGCATTCGATCCGTTCTCGCCGGAAACACCGGGAATGGATGCCCACGCGCAGGAAATGCTGGACCAGATCCACGCGCAATTTATCGATGCCGTCAAAAAAGGCCGCGGCGCGCGCCTGAAAGACAACCCCGATCTGTTCTCAGGCATGTTCTGGACGGGGCAGAAGAGCGTCGAGCTCGGTCTCGCCGATGGTTTCGGCGACGCGGATTACGTCGCACGTGAAATCGTGAAACAGCCGGATCTTGTTGATTACACGCAAAAAGAGAGCATTGGCGAGCGCGTTGCACGTAAGTTTGGCGCGGCGGTCGGAAATGCGTCGATGAGCGCGTTGATGATGGGCGGCAAGATGCAGTTGAAGTAGTTTTCGGCGCTGAAGGAAAAACCGCTCGCCCTGAACATTCAGGCGAGCGGTTTTTTTCATGCTTTTTACGCACCCAGCAGCAGGAAAATCGCCGGCCGTTTGTGCAACTCTGGCGCGGCTTTCTTTTTCCACTCGGAGACCGTCCGCGTAATGATGGTTTCCTCCGGCATCGTCAGGTCGACTGCGACGCAAACCAGCGTCGAAGGCGCGCACGTCGCAAGCAACGTATCCAGCAACGCCCGGTTCCGGTACGGCGTCTCGATAAAAATCTGCGTCTGGTTCGCCTTTCTCGACAAAACTTCGAGTTCGCGAAGGCGTTTGCCGCGCTCGGCGGCATCGACAGGAAGATAGCCATTGAACGCGAAACTCTGGCCGTTCATGCCCGATGCCATCAATGCGAGCAAAATCGAACTCGGTCCTACGAAGGGCACGACTTTCACGCCGCGTTCGTGCGCGCGGCGCACTAGCAGGGCGCCTGGATCAGCGACCGCCGGGCAACCGGCTTCGGAAACCAGCCCCGCGTCGGTGCCGGCGAGTATGGGCTTGAGCAATTTGTCGACTTCGCCTGGTGGCGTGTTGACGTTCAGTTCGCGAATCTCGATTTCCTGGATCGGGCGCTCAGTGCCGACTTTTTTCAGGAAGGCGCGCGTGGTTTTCGCGTTTTCGCCAATGTAGTACTGCAATACCGCCGCGCGCGCCCGCACGGGTTCAGGCAGGACGTCGGCCAAGGCGGCGCTGTCGCCGTCGCCGAGGGTGTTGGGAATCAGATACAGAACACCGCTCATGCTGCCCCCGCATAAGGAAATCCGGTCGCGCGCAGCATCTTCGACAACGTAATCAACGGCAAACCGATGAGCGCGGTGGGATCGTCGGAATGAATGGCATCGACGAGCGCGATGCCCAATCCCTCCGCTTTCGCGCTTCCCGCCACGTCATAAGGCGTTTCGGCCAGCAAATACGCTTCGATTTCCTCGTCCGGCAGGTCGCGGAAAAGCACGCGGGTGACGATATCGGCGGATTGGACGTGGCCTGTGCGGCTGTCGAAGAGGCAGAGCGCGCTGTGGAAATCGACGTTCTTGCCGCGCATCGACCGGAGTTGCGCGCGGGCGTTTTCGTGCGTGCCGGGCTTGCCGATCTGCCGCCCGTCGCAGGTCGCGACCTGGTCCGAGCCGATCACGAGCGCGCCGCATGCATGCGTCACGCGCGCCGCAGCGGCCTGCGCTTTTGCCACCGAAAGCCGCAGGGCCGTGGCTTCGGGCGTTTCTCCCTGCAGCGGCGTTTCGTCGATATCGGGCGAAATCACATCGAACGGAATGCGCAGGCGTTCGAGCAATTCCCGGCGGTAGCGCGAACTCGACGCAAGGACGAGGCGCGGCGTGTTTGAGACATCGGGCATGAAAAAGTCGGCTATAAACAAGAAGGTGATGGATTCGAGCGGCCGGGCCGCAACCCGAAGGATAAGTGTTTGACTCGAAAAGACAAAGCCGCTATAGTTTTGGGCTTTTCATCGGTATGCGAAGGTGTTTCCGCGCACTCTGATGAACACGCATCAAAGAAAGCAATGAAGCATGCAATAAACTCGTGCAGCAAACTCGTGCAACAAGCGCGGTGACCGGAAGTGTACCGAGATGTGTCGTGGTTTTGAGGACCGGAAGCGGACTAAAAGCGTAGGTCGTCCGCCGCGCCCGGCCCGGCAACTCGGGATAAACCACACCAGCCGGACGGGATCAGTGCGGTGCATACTGCAGCTTCCATCCCTGCCGTGCTACCCGGACCTCGTTGGGCCCGGTCGCGGTACTGACCATTTGCAGGAGCGCACATGACACAAAATCCTGGCAAACCTGCATGTCCCGCGGACCTGCGCGCGCTTGACCTGTTCGACTTTGCGCAAAGCCGCCGGCAGGCAGCAGGCGGCGTAAGGGTTTCGCAGTTGCCGCGTCTGCTTAATGAAGTACCGGCGGACGCGCCCGATCGCGACACGGTGTTTTCATGGCAGGCCGAAGGCTCCATGCAGCCGGAATTGCAGGACGACGGCACCGAAGCGCCGCAGCCCTATTTGCGGCTCGCCGTGCACGGTTCGGTCTGGATCGAATGTCAGCGGTGCTTGTCGCCGTATTCGCAGCATCTCGATGTCGACGCAACGTATCGCATTGTGTTGACGGAAGAGGAGGCGGACGAATTTCCGCTGGACAACGATGAAGTCGAGGTGATCGTAGGCTCGCGCCAGTTCGATCTCATCGACTTGATCGAGGATGAATTGTTGTTGTCCTTGCCGCTCGTGCCCAAGCACGACGTGTGTCCCGAAGTGCATGAGAGCCTGAATACAGGTCTCTACAGCGCCGAGGGCGAGCTGGACGAAGGTGGTCTGAATGGCGAAGCAGAACCGCAGCAGGATGGCGGCTCTGGAAGACCCAATCCGTTCGCCGCGCTCGGCAAGCTCAAGCAGGGCGGTTCCGGCAACGACACGCATTGAAGAGTATCGGTATCCGTCAATTGGCGCGATGCGTCCGGATCGACTCACTGGCCTCAGGTCAGGGGCGCCGGTGTGTCGAGCTGTGTTAGAATTCGCAAAATTTTTCTGGAGTCATCATGGCAGTTCAGCAAAACAAGAAATCGCCGTCCAAGCGCGGCATGCATCGTTCGCACGACTTCCTCACGGCGCCGGCGCTGGCTGTCGAGCCGGGCACGGGTGAAGTCCATCTGCGTCACCACGTGAGCCCGAATGGCTACTATCGTGGCAAGAAAGTCATCAAGACGAAGAACGACTAAGCGTACGGCGCGTAGTGCGTCCGCGACGCTCGGTGCGTCTCGCGTCGCCGTCTTGACTCATGGTCTGACACATGAATTGAGCTACGGTCGCTCGCGTTTGACATCTTCCTGGTGCAACAAGAAGGCGGCATTTCACTGCCGCTTTTTTGTGCCTGAAATTCGTCGCACTCCATGACCGTAAAGATCACCATCGACTGCATGGGAGGCGACCACGGCCCGTCCGTGACCGTTCCCGCCGCTGTCAGTTTCGTGCGTTCGCATCCCGACGCGCATCTGCTGCTCGTCGGCATCGAGTCGGCTATCCGTGCGCAGTTGAAGAAATGCAAGGCCGTCGACGAAACCCGGTTGACGGTCGTCCCCGCCACGGAAGTGGTCGAGATGGACGACCCGGTGGAAGTCGCCCTGCGCCGGAAAAAAGATTCGTCGATGCGCGTGGCGCTCAATCTCGTCAAGGAGGGGCAGGCGCAAACCTGCATCTCGGCGGGCAACACCGGCGCATTGATGGCTGTGTCCCGCTATGTGCTGAAGACGCTGCCCGGCATCGAACGGCCGGCTATCGCGTTTGCCATGCCGAGCCAGAAAGGCTTCACCACCGTGCTCGACCTGGGCGCGAACGTGGATTGCGAGCCGCAGCACCTGTTGCAATTCGCCGAGATGGGGCACGCGCTCGTTGCTGCCATCGGTAACAAGGAGCGGCCGACCATCGGGCTTCTCAACATCGGCGAAGAAGTCATCAAGGGCAACGAAACCATCAAACGCGCCGGCGAACTGCTGCGCGCGAGCACGCTCAACTTCTACGGCAACGTGGAAGGCAACGACATCTATAAAGGCACGACGGACGTCGTCGTCTGCGACGGGTTTGTCGGCAATGTGGCGCTGAAGACATCGGAAGGTCTCGCGCAAATGCTCACCGACATGATCCGCGAGGAATTCAGCCGGTCGCTTGCGACCAAGCTGATGGCGCTCGTCGCACTGCCTGTTCTCAAGCGCTTCAAACGGCGCGTCGATCCTGCTCAATACAACGGCGCCGCGCTCCTCGGATTGCGCGGACTCGTCATTAAAAGCCACGGTTCCGCAGAAGCCTACGGGTTTGAGTGGGCTATCAAACGCGGGTATGATGCGGTCAAAAATGGCGTGCTGGAACGACTGGTGCGCGCCATGGAAGATAATGCTGCTCCTGTGCAACAAGTGGCGCTGGGCACTTCCGCTGACGCATCCGGCGCCGTGATCGCGGACCCGGCCGCATCGGCCGCCCCGGGCGAGGACACGACCGTCCCAGGCCCGCTCGTGCAGCCGGGCGCACCGGGCGCCGCGCTACCCTCGAAGGCATAATGGCTCAATCGAATCTCTATTCCCGTGTGATCGGAACGGGCAGCTACCTGCCGGCCGATCGTGTCACGAATCAGGATCTGGCCGACCGGCTGGCCAAACAGGGTGTTGAAACGAGCGACGAATGGATCGTTGCCCGCACTGGCATCCATGCCCGTCATTTTGCCGCGGCCGACGAGACAACCAGCGAACTCGCACTGCACGCATCGCGCAACGCGATTGAAGCGGCGGGTATCGATCCCGAGTCGATCGACCTGATCATCGTGGCAACCTCCACCCCCGATTTCGTTTTCCCCAGCACGGCTTGCCTGCTGCAGAACAAGCTCGGCATCAAGAATGGCGGCGCCGCGTTCGATATCCAGGCCGTCTGCTCCGGGTTTGCGTACGCCGTCGCCACGGCGGACAGCTTTATCCGTGGCGGCATGAATCGCACGGCGCTGGTAGTCGGCGCTGAAACCTTCTCGCGCATCCTCGACTTCAACGACCGCACCACATGTGTGCTGTTTGGCGACGGCGCGGGGGCGGTCATCCTGCAGGCATCGGACGAACCGGGTGTGCTTTCGAGCGCGCTTCACGCCGACGGCAGCCATTCGAGCATTCTCTGCACACCGGGCAATGTGAACAAGGGCGTGATCGAAGGCAGCGCGTTCCTCCACATGGACGGCCAGGCGGTCTTCAAGCTTGCTGTGAAAGTGCTCGAGAAAGTAGCCGTCGAGGCGCTGGAGAAGGCGCAACTGACGGCCGGCGACATCGACTGGCTCATTCCCCATCAAGCCAACATCCGCATCATGGAAAGCACGGCGAAGAAGTTGCATGTGCCGCTCGAACGCATGGTCGTGACCGTTGGCGAACATGGCAATACGTCGGCGGCATCGATTCCGCTCGCGTTCGACGTCGCCGTGCGCGACGGCCGCATCAAGCGCGGCCAGCATGTGCTGATAGAAGGCGTCGGCGGCGGCTTCACGTGGGGCGCGTCGGTCATCCGATACTGAACGTAGCCAGCGTTGCCAGCCGTATCAGCCATTCCGACCCATTCAATCGAGTAAGGACGTCATGAAATTCGCGTTCGTTTTTCCGGGACAAGGCTCCCAGTCGGTCGGCATGCTCAACGCATTTGCCGATCACGCCGCGGTGCGCGAAACCGTGCAGCAGGCATCCGACGCACTCGGCCAGGATCTCGGCAAACTGATTGCCGAAGGTCCGGCAGAAGACCTGGGCCTCACGACCAACACGCAACCCGTGATGTTGACCGCGGCCTATGCGATTTATCGTGTGTGGGAGAAGGAAACGGGTATGAAACCGGCGCTGGTGGCTGGACACAGTCTTGGCGAATATACGGCGCTAGTTGCCGCCGGCGCCCTGAAATTCTCCGATGCCGTGCCGCTCGTGCGTTTTCGCGCGCAGGCCATGCAAAGCGCGGTGCCCGTGGGCGAAGGCGGCATGGCCGCGATCCTCGGTCTCGACGATGACGCCGTGCGCGCCGTCTGCGTGGAAGCTTCGGCGGCAGGGATCGTGGAAGCGGTCAATTTCAATGCACCGTCGCAAGTGGTGATCGCGGGCGCGAAAGCCGGTGTCGAAAAGGCCTGCGAACTGGCGAAAGCGAAGGGCGCAAAACGCGCCTTGCCGCTGCCGGTTTCGGCGCCGTTCCATTCGTCGCTTTTGAAACCCGCGTCGGACCAGTTGCGCGAATATCTGGCGGGCGTCGAGATCGGCGTGCCGCACATTCCGCTGATCAATAACATCGATGTCGCCATTATTTCCGAGCCTGCCGCCATCAAGGACGCGCTCGTGCGCCAGGCCGCGGGTCCCGTGCGCTGGGTCGAAAGCGTGCAGAAGATCGCACATGAAGGCGTCACGCACGTGATCGAATGTGGCCCGGGCAAGGTGCTGAATGGCTTGACGAAGCGTATCGACGGCACGCTGGTCGGCGCATCCATTTTCGATCCCGCTTCGCTCGACGAAGCGCGCAAGCTGCTCGCCGGCTGAACACGACAAGGAATGGATAAAACATGATTCTGGACAAGCAGATTGTGGTTGTAACGGGTGCATCGCGCGGGATCGGCCGTTCGATCGCGCTCGAACTCGCGCGTCAGGGCGCGACGGTGATTGGCACGGCGACGAGCGAAAGCGGCGCCGATGCAATCTCCGCAGCGCTCAAAGAAGCCGGCGTGCAGGGCCGCGGCGCGGTGCTCAACGTAACTGACGCTGCGGCGACTGAAGCGTTCATCGATGGCGTGGTGAAGGAATTCGGCGGCCTGAATGTGCTGGTGAACAACGCCGGGATCACGAGAGATCAACTGGCGATGCGCATGAAAGACGAAGAGTTCGATGCCGTTATCGACACGAACCTGCGCGCCGTTTTCCGCCTGTCGCGCGCGGTCCTGCGCCCGATGATGAAAGCGCGCGGCGGACGAATCATCAACATCACGTCGGTGGTGGCGTCGTCGGGCAATCCGGGTCAGGCGAATTACGCCGCCGCGAAGGCTGGCGTGGCGGGCATGACGCGCGCGTTGGCGCGCGAAATCGGCAGCCGCGGGATCACGGTGAACTGCATTGCGCCGGGTTTCATCGATACCGACATGACCAAGGTCTTGCCCGAAGCGCAGCGCACGGCACTCACAGCACAGATACCACTTGGCCGACTGGGCAGCCCCGAGGATATCGCTCATGCTGTGGCTTTCCTGGCCTCCCCGCACGCAGGCTACATTACGGGAACGACGCTGCATGTGAACGGCGGCATGTACATGTGACAGGCATTTGGTTAATATCCGCGCCTTGGCGGGTGCGCAAAATGCTAATTGAAAGCACGCTGCGCGGGACGCGAAATGCGCTGTGATCAGTAGGTGTCGTCGAAAGTGTGTGACGTGTTTCAGAAGCCCGTCACGCGTGAAGCAAACCTGATTCGTGCGTGGGTTATTACGGGTGCAAACCTGATAAAATGCGCGCACTTGTGTTTTTGAACTACATTTCCCTCGGAGGGCTGCATGGACAATATCGAACAGCGCGTGAAGAAGATCGTCGCCGAACAACTGGGCGTCGCCGAAGCCG
>Ga0153932_1000069_pt1 | contig 68207 bp, 50 predicted proteins | sample TSNJ016MetaG_FD_102273 | JGI IMG/M metagenome (GOLD analysis project Ga0153932, IMG submission 102273) | Attine ant fungus gardens microbial communities from New Jersey, USA - TSNJ016 MetaG | ecosystem: Host-associated > Fungi > Mycelium > Unclassified | place: USA: New Jersey, Wharton State... | reverse complement strand
GGGACGGTAGCAAGCGATGGCAATGTCGCGCTCATCGCGACCCAGGCGCTCACGAATGTGGGCACCGTCACGGCCAGAACGAATCTTGGCGGCACGGGCCAAAGCGTGGCGAATAGCGGCACGCTGGCGGGCGGTATCGCGACCGATGGCACCGTGAACGCGGCAGGCAGCGTGAGCGTCATTGCGTCGGGTGTGTTGCAGAACAGCGGCACGATTCAGGGTGGGCAGAACGCACTGGTGCAAGCCGCGAACGGTGATCTGTCGAACGGCTCGATTCACGCAGGCAAGGTCGCCACGCTCGCCGTTGCAGGCGACGTGCTGCATACAAACGCAACGCTGGACGCGCCCTCGCTCGATGTACGCGTTGGCGGGACGCTTACCAATCAGCACGGCTCGATTGCGAGTCAGGCACCGTTGAACCTGACGGTGGGCGCACTCGATAACCGTAGGGGTGTGGTGTCCTCGCAAGGCTCGCTCGATATCGATACCGCGAACGTGCAGAACGCCGGCGGCCAGCTTGTCGCGCAGCAGGACATTGCGGTGCATGCATCGAATATCGGCAATCAGGGCGGCACGATTGGATCGGTGACGGGCGCGGCGGCGGTATCGGCGAATGCGCTGGATAATTCCAGCGGCACGATCAGTGCCGCGCAGGCCAGCAGCGTCACCGCAAGCAACCTGACGAATGCGCAAGGGCAAATCAGCGGCGATTGGGTAAACGTAGCAGCGGACTCGCTGGACACGCAAGGCGGCAAGATCGTCGCGGTTCACGACGCACGTGTTTCGGCGACCGGGAACCTGGATAATTCAGCAGGAACGATCGGCTCACAACAGAGCAATGCAAGCATCACTGCCGGCGGCGTCCTCGCGAACGTCGGCGGCACGATCGCCAGCGCTGGCAACATCACGACGCAAGCGCAATCGCTCGATAATTCCAGCGGCATCATCAGCGCCGGTCAGACATTGAACGTCACGGCCAGCAACCTGACCAACGCATCGGGCCAAATGAGCGGCGACCAGGTCAATGTCGCGGCCAGGACGCTCGATACACACGCCGGCCAGATCATCGCGATCCATGACGTGACGATATCGGCGAGCGGCGAGCTGAACAATGCAGCGGGCACCATCGGTTCACAGCAAGGCGAGACGAGCGTTGCTGCGGGTGGCGCGTTATCGAATGCGAGCGGCACGATCACGAGCCGTGGCGGCACGAATGTCTCAGCGAACGCGCTGGATAACTCGAACGGCATTGTCAATGCCGCGAGGCAAACGGCGATTCGCGCGGTGAACGTGACCAATGCGAATGGCCAGATCGGCGGCGATACGGTGAGCGTTGCAGCTTCCTCAGTCGATACGCGTGGCGGCAAGATCATCGCGGTCCATGACGTGACCGTGTCAGCCGCTGGCGCACTCAACAATTCGGCAGGCACCATCGGTTCGCAGCAATCGAGCGCGACCGTCACGGCAGGCAGCGCGCTCACCAACACCGACGGCACGATCACGAGCAGCGGAAACACCACGACACGGGCGCCGTCGATCGACAACACGCGCGGGGTGATCGGTGCATCGAAAGCAACGAGCGTCGATACCGGCAACCTGACGAATGCCGCTGGTCAAATCAGCGGCGATACGATGGCCGTGAATGCGGCCACGCTTGACACGCATGGCGGTCGGATCATCGCGGTCCATGACGTGACCGTGACGGCGAGCGGTGACTTGAATAACGCAGCGGGCACCATCGGCTCGCAGCAAGGCAATGCCACGGTTTCCGCGGGCGGCGCGTTGTCGAATACGAACGGCGGGCTGATCACCAGCGCGGATAATACAACGCTCGCCGCGCGCTCTATCGACAACACCGCCGGCGCTATCAGTGCCGCGCATGCACTGACGCTTGACGGGCCGCTTACTTCGAATGCCGGTGGCGAGCTCAGCGGTGACACCGTAGACCTGCATGTTGATGGCATCTTGAACAATCGCGCGGGCCGCATCGTGGGCACGCGGGTTACGGATATCGACGGTGCAATCAGTGTCGATAACACCGACGGCACGCTGGGCACCGCGCTTGGCGACTTCTCGCTGACGGTGAACGGGGCGATCGCAAACACAGGCGGCACGATTGCCAGCGGCGGAAACACCACCGTCAGTGCGCAATCATTCGACAATACCGACGGCAGGTTCGCGGCCGCGAACCGGGCCACGCTCAGCGCCAACTCGGCGACCAACACGCGCGGCCAGATCAGCGGCAACGCGGTACAGGTTGATGTCGCCGACGCGCTGAATAATGCTTCTGGGCAGATCGCCTCTGCCAGCACGGTACGACTCAAAGCCGCAAATATCGATAACACGTCCGGCCAGGTCTCCGCTCAGGATGTGCGGGTCAAGACGGGGAGGTTGACCAACGATCAAGGCGCGATCATTGCAGGCAACACGCTCGCACTCGATACAGCCTGGATCAGCAACCGCGCGGGCACGGTGACCTCGGCGGGAACGGCTAAGATCAGCAGTTCGAACGATATCGATAATACGAACGGCACGCTCGCGGCCAACGACACTGCGACCATCACTGCGAGCAGTCTGGAAAATGCGGGCGGCGTGCTCGGTTCGGTGAACGGCGCATTGACGGTGAACACCACGGGCGCGTTGAATAACGACACAGGAACGCTTGCGTCTGCAGTAGACACCACGTTGAACGCGCACGCGCTGACGAATCACGGAGGCACGATCAGCGGACGAAGTGTCGCTGTAACCACGCAAACCGCGGATAACAGCAACGGGGCGATTGTCGGCACGGCGGGCAATGTATCAATCGATGCCGCACAGGGCTTGACCAATACGCAAGGCCTGGTTCAGGCCGCAGTCGCGCTGAACGTCGATACCCACGGTGCCGCGCTCGACAATCGCAGCGGCTTGATAACCGGCGCCACGCAGGTCAACGTCAACGCAGGGCAGCTGGATAACCGCGACCACGGTGCGATTTCGTCAGCGGATACTCTCGCCGTTCACGCCGCGAATCTCGTGAATGATACCGGCAGCATCACCGCACAGAATGCATTGAACGTGAGCGCGGACGGCACGTTGTCGAACCGTGGCGGCACCCTTGGTTCGAATGGCGTTGCCACCCTCAGTGCCGACAGTGTGGATAACGACGCCGGGCTGATTCACGCAGGCGGCGCGCTCACGATCAACGCCCGTGCCATTTCGAACACCAACACGAATGCGGCGAGTCGGGGTATCGAAGGTGCAACGGTAACGCTCGCCACTGTCGTGCTCGATAACACGCAAGGCGCGATCCGTTCCGATCAGTCGACTGCCATTGGCACGGGAACCTTGAACAATTCCCAGGGCGAGATCGCATCAGGCGGCGCGCTCGATCTCGTGGCCTCGGGTGACGTGACCAACACGCAAGGCGACCTGAATGGCGGCACGCATACGAATGTCACCGCGCACGGGTTGACGGGCGATGGCACCATTCAATCGCAGGGCGACGTGAATCTGTCGCTGCAAAGCGATTTCAACAACACGGGCTCGGTACAAGCCGATCACGATGTGAACGTAAACACGTCGGGCGATATTGCCAATAGCGGCTCGATCACGGCAGGCAATGCACTGACCGTCGCGGGGCAGAACGTCACGAACACTGCTGCTGGCGTCATCGCGGGCCAAGCGAGCACGCACGTGATCGCCGCGCATAGCGTGAACAACGACGGGTTGATAAACGGCGGCGACACGCGTATCGACGCGCAAGCCGTGACGAACACCGGGCGCATCTACGGTGACTCGATTGCCGTGAGCGCAGGCACGCTCGATAACGACATCAACGGGGAAGGCACCGCAGGCGTCCTTGCCTCACGTGGCGATATCGACTTGGGCGTGGGCACGCTAACGAACCGCGAAGGCGCATACATCCTGGCGAATAACGACTTGCGCATTGCCGGTGCGCTCGATGCTAGCGGACATGCGAACCGGGACACAACCGGCAACGCGCGCCAGGTCACGAACGACTCCGCGACGATTGAAGCAGGCGGGAACCTGACGATCGATGCAGCGCGCGTTGACAACCTGAATTCGCACTTCGCCACGGCCACGACGACCACCACCAGCACCGCGCCGCAGTTCTACTACATGCAGCCCGGCTCGGACGTGCTGCTTGGCGCCGCCGACACATGGTTTTATTTGAACGAAAGCAACCATCTGCACGCCCTGATGCCGGGCACGATCAATCCGAAGGACGCGTGGCACTCGCAAACCGAATACTGGACCATGCTTCTGCCCTCGACCCAGTATCCGCAAGCGCGCTACGGGCCGCCCTTTAACTACGATGGCGACACCACGCCCAACCGTAACGGCGAGGACGTACAACTCGGCAAGGGCCTCCATTCGATTCCCTATGCGATCAGTGCGGGCGGTAAATTCTGGACCACGGCGTACCCGGTGGGTCTTGCCTACTCGCCCGAGACGACCTATCAAACCGGCGCGGGCGACAACGTGCAGACGATTACCGCACCGGAAGCGTTCGCCTACACGCCAGACAACCCGATCTGGGCCGTCTTTGGTGTGAGCCCGCCCGCGGCGCTTGTGCCCGAGCCTGCGAACGCGTGCGCACCGGGTGATCGGACATGCAACGCCAGCTGTTGAAACCATTGCGCCGATGATCGGTTGTTCGAGCCAGACGCTGTTGGGCTGGGTCAAGCGTGACCAGATTGACAGCGGCGGGCGCGAAGGCGTAAGCACGTCGGAACGCGAACGCCTCAAGACGCTGGAACGTGAGAACAAGGAACTGTGCCGCGCCAACGAGATTCTGAAGTTGGCGAGCGCGTTTTTCGCCCAGGCGGAGCTCAACCGCCGTCTGAAGTCCTGAAGGCCTTCGTCGATCAACATCGCGACGCCTTCGGGGTCGAGTCGATCTGCAAGGTCTTGCGGATTGCCCTGTCGGGCTATTGGCGTCATGCCGCACAGCTTCGCGATCCGTCGCGGCGCTGTGCTCGCGCGATACGCGATGAACGTCTGCAACCCGAGATCAAGCGTGTCTGGCAGGCCAACATGCAGGTCTACGGCGCGGATAAGGTCTGGAGCAGATGAACCGGGAGCGCATCGAGGTGGCTTGCTGCACCGTTGAACGATTGATGAGGCGACTGGGTTTGCGTGGCGTGATGCGAGGCAAGCGTGTTCGCACGACGGTCCCCGATGCCTGCGCCCCGCGCCCGCTGGATCGGGTCAATCGCCAGTTCAACGCTTCGCGGCCAAACCAGCTTTGGGTCTCGGACTTCACCTACGTCTCGACGTGGCAGGGCTGGCTGTACGTCGCGTTCGTGGTCGACGTGTTCGCTCGGCGGATCGTTGGCTGGCGCGTCAGCACGTCGATGACCACGGACTTCGTTCTGGATGCGCTTGAACAGGCGCTTTACGCGCGGCGACCAGGCGACGACGGAACGCTGATACACCACTCCGACAGAGGTTCGCAATACGTCAGCATTCGCTATTGCGAGCGGCTCGCCGAAGCGGGCATCGAACCGTAGGTCGGCAGTCGGCAGTCGGGGCGACAGCTACGATCATGCCCTCGCTGAAACGATCAACGGCTTGTACAAGGCTGAACTGATTCATCGCCGCACCTGGAAAACACGCGAGTCCATCGAGTTGGCAACGCTGGAATGGGTGGCCTAATTCAATCACCATCGGCTGATGGAACCGTTCGGCTATATCCCGCCCGTTGAAGCTGAGGCAAACTACTACCGGCAACTTGAAATACCTGCCGTTGAACCCGCATCAACTTAAACCAACCAGCCTCCACGATTCCTGGGGCGGTTCAATAGCACTTCTGATATGCAAGCACCGCAACGACGAACTATAGCAATGTCCCGTTTTTTCACGAGTCGGTCCGACCTTGTCTCGACCATCACTACCATTTTATATTTCCTCTTTTACGTTTGGTTTGGCAGTGGGGGCCGTAATTTTGTTTGCTGTCTATGTGTTCGGCCTTCCACGCGGTTTAGATACATATCGAGTGGCGCCCGTGCTCTTTCCTGCGGTCGGCGGAATCATGTTTTTGGGGGCGTTACGAACGCGATTACTGCGACGACCGTGTAAAACAAGATACGGCATAATCAGTCCGCTCGAACCCGGTTGGTCAACCTCGGTGAACGCGCAAATTTTAGCTGGCGTATTTTGCTTTTTATTCGGAATACTCGTAAATCTCTAAGAAATAGATGAACCTAACTTGGAAACTCGGTTGCAGGCTCAAACTCGACCGGTGATGCGAACGTCAGTTAGGCACTCGCGAACATCATAGCGAACGTCATCGCAACGGCTGCGGGCGGCGCGGGTACGTTCTCCAATTCGGACGCGCCGTGGTCGGGTTTGGCGTCCGTGGAGAGTGGTTTGTGCTGGCGTGATGGTCAACCCGCCGTGTCCCAGACCTGCTTGCGTGCGGGGATTACACCCCGAGTGGAGGGAGCTAGGAGCATCGAGGGGTTCACATTCTTACTACGCACCTTCCATGTAATAAGCGATCCTAATCACACTCTGAGCGCGGTTCTACTATGGAGACAATAAGTATGCTCGACACGGCATTTCAGGCATTGGTTGATACGATTGCAGCTCAAGGTTTTCAACTCCTGGCAACCCAGTGGGCAGGCCGAACGGCGGTCTATCCTCTTGTCTGCCAGAATGGACATCGGTTTGCGCGCCATGGCTCGTGCTTGCTGACGGGCAACACAACCTGCCTGGAATGCAAGGCTGACGATATAAGCAAACGATTTTTCGATGTCTTGACCGAGCGCGACTTCAAGTGCGATCGCGATGTATTCCATGGATTGACAACGCCGCATTCCTTCACTTGCAGCAAGGGTCATGCGTGGCAAGTGCAGGCGCGCAAGATCATGGAAGGGTCGGGCTGTCCGCGTTGCGCTATTGAACAGAGGTCCATTTGCAACAGGTTGCCTGATGGATTGACGAAATTACAGGAGATTTCGCTAAAACGCGGCGGCCGGTGCCTTTCCCCTTCTTATCTTGGAATGAGACGGCGGCATCTATGGGAGTGCGCCGATGGACACCAGTGGCAAGCCGTCGCGGCAAAAATTGTTGAGGGCAGTTGGTGTCCGCATTGTGCGAGGGCGCGGCATGGCGAAGTGCGGCGCAGTCGCGACGGGTTGGAGCGTTTGAGAGCAGTTGCGCGATCTCGCCGCGGAGAATGTCTGGACGATCTCTATGAGGGCGCGAATCTAAAATACCGGTTTCGCTGCGAGCGGGGACACGAATGGGCGGCAGTTGGAAATCTGGTGCTCGGCGGGACATGGTGCGGACGTTGCGCTAACCTGGCGAAGCGCCGCACACTGGAGCAGATGCAAGCCATTGGGAGAGAGCGGGGAGGCCGCTGCCTCAGTACTGCCTACCTTGGAAATCAAATCAAACTAACGTGGCAATGCAAGCTCGGCCATGTCTGGGAGAGCTCGCCGAATAATGTGGTTAATCGTGGGGCATGGTGTCCCAACTGCTTCAGGTTGCGAATCACACTTAACCCTGTTCTGCGTCGGCGCTACGATGCCGGCGGATGAGCCGCGAGGAGCTGAGACATGCGTTTCGTTCGCTGCCGTGCAGGCAGCTACCGCCACGATATCCCGGTGTCGAACGACAATTCGGCATTGCTTGGCCGAGTAGGCAGTCCAAAAAATGAGGCACATCGCATCACCCCCCAAAAACCAAATGCCCGCTTCCGCGGGCACCCTTGGCTACTAGCAGCCTTCTGGCTATCTCATGACCTAATGAAAAAACACTCCCCCACCTGCGTTCAATGCTTCACATCAACAGCGGCCGGATCGCTCGAATACGTATAAGCGTAGGCATAGTCATAAGTCCCCTTACGACCACCGCTCTTAGCCGGCATCGCATTCAACACACCACCCACAACCCTGGCGCGAGCGCGCTTGAGCTTCTTCAGCGCATCCGCAATATTCTTTTCCGAATGGGCACCAGAACGCATCACCAACACCGTCGATCCAGCAAGGCTCGCGATCACCGCAGCATCCGGCACAGCCAGCAACGGCGGCGTATCGACAATCACCAGATCGAACTGTTTCTCAAAAGCCTGCAGCAACGTAGCGAACCGGCTCGACGTCAAAATCTCCGACGGATTCGGCGGATGTGCACCCGAACCAATGAAGTGCAGTCCATTCACACCGGTCTCACGTGCAGCCATCTCGAAGTCGGTCTGTCCCGTAAGCAGCTCGGTAAGACCACCATTCGATGACTTCCCCATATAGTGAGCAAGACGGCCACGGCGCAGATCGGCATCGATCAGCAACACGCGCTTGCCTGACTCGGCGAGCAACGCCGCAAGGTTGGCCGCAAGGAAGCTCTTGCCGTCCGACGGCGCCGGGCTCGTGATCGCGATCACGCGGTTGGGTGCATCGACCAGTGCGAATTGCAGCGTGGCGCGAAGTCCGCGAAGACCTTCAATGGAGGTATCGAAGGGATGCGTGGTCGAGAGCAACGGTTGCTTGCCAGTGTTGGCCGCCGGCAGCACCGTAGCGTTCTGAAGCGCCATGGCCACAGGGGTCTTGGTGGAAAGCCCGAGCGTGGTACCCATCGAATCGCCTACAGACTGCGTGCCCAGACGCTTCATGCCACCCTTGGCCGACGACGACGGCAATGCCATCGGACGATCGAGGCGCACACGATCCAGCCTGGCTTGTTCTGCGCTAAAGGGAATCGCGCCGAAAATCGGCAGGTTGAAGCGGCGCTCGACGAGTTCCGGATCATCCACACCAGCGAAGAACGAACGGCGCACGAAGGCGAACACAACACCGGCAATCACGCCAAGCAGACCGCCCGCGGCAATGATCAGCGCAGCCTTGGGCTTCACGGGTTGCGAAGGCACGAGCGCCATATCGACGATATGCACGTTGCCGACCGTTCCCGCACGGCTGATCGAAAGCTCCTGCGTCTTGTTCAGCAGCGCGACGTAGATCTCCGAGTTGACCTTGGCTTCGCGTTGCAGCGATACCGCCTGACGCTCCGAACCCGGCAGCGTCTTGAACTGGTTATCGAAGCGCGATTTCTCGACGTTGAGCGCGGCAAGTTGCGCGTCGACTGCACGGACCTCGTCGGCGCCATCAGTGAAGCGTTGCAGCAACTGAACGCGTTGCATACGCAGCGCAGCGATCTGGCGTTCGTAATCGAGGCCACCCGACAAATACGTCTGCGCTTCCTGCGTCGGCTGGAACGAGCCGGCCGCCGTCTGATACTGCGCCAGTGCGGTCTCGCTTGCATGCAACTCGTCACGCACTCGCGGCAGTTCGTTGTTCAGGAAGGTGAGCATGCGGTTCGCTTCTTCCTGCGCACGTTCCGTACGCTGCTTCAAGTATGAAGCGGCAAGCGCGTTTGCGACCTGGGTGATATAGAGGGGTTGCGAGCCGCTGTACGAGATCTGAATGATGCCCGTGTCCTTGCCTTTCTCGGCCACCTGCATGCCGGATCCGAACGCTTGCACGGCTTCGAGCTGCGAGGCACGCGTCACGAAGAATTCGGTGCCAGGGCGAGCCACGAGCTGGCTTACGAGCAGCGTGATGCCATTACCCTTCGCCATGTTGCCGGCGAGACCCTGAAGCAGTTCGTGGTTTTGTGCATCGAGCAATGCGTAGCGGCCTTGACCCAGCGCACGCAACGTGAGTCGCTGGTCTTGCAGCATCGCAGGAACCGTGATGGAGTCCACCTTGAACTCTTCGCCGCCCCATGCGTAGGTGTCGAGTCCCAACACCGCAGGCAGCGGATGTCCCCTGCGTGCGAACAACGGCGTGATGCGCCCGATAAACGGCATCACGTTGGACTCGGTGCTGAAGTTCAGGTTGAACTGATCGACAACAGGTTCGATCACCGTGCGGCTCTTGATGATCTCGATCTCGGAGTCCGCGTGCAACGATCCGCCGCTCGGCGTCAACGCTGCGGAAAGCGAACCCTGATTGTTGCTCGTCGAACTGGTATTCGGCGTATCGACCTGCACGAGGGCATCGGCGGAATAGATCGGGGTCGACAGCTTTGCATACAGCACGGCGGCCAGCAAGATGCCAAGCGCAATGCCCAGCACCCACCAGATCTGGTCCGTGATCATCCGCACGAGGTCGCGCAAGACGAACTCTTCGTCCTTGGCTTGCGCGGGCGAATGCTCCAGCATTTCATAAGTACTCATGTCGCACTCCAGGCATGACACATGACGCGTTGTTAGCGGGTCGTTTGGATGGTGTAGAACAGCGTCTGGATCGTCGGCGAGATTTGCTCGAGCACGCGGTTGAAGCGGGCAGCGCTGGCAACTTGCACGTAGATCACGTCACGCGGATGCAACTCGAATTGTGTCATCAGCATCAGCGCATCGACTTGCGTCATGTCGAGCTTGTACACGCTGAGATCGAGCGGACGTGCGCCCGGCATTGCGCTGCCATTGGCCGGCGTCAATGCGGCGGTCTTGATCATGCCGCCCTTTGCCGATTGTTCCGGTGCGCGGATCACGTAGATCTGACGCGGGTCAGCCGAACGCGGGTCGATGCTGTTGGCGTTCGCAAGTGCATCGGCGAGTGTCAAGCGGCCGCGGTTCATCGGAATCGTTTGCGGCTTTGCGAGTTCGCCGAGCACAAACACACGGCTCTTGGTGCGATCCGGCACATCGATGATGTCGTCATCCTGCAGCAACACGTTCTGCTGGATATCGCCGCGATCGAGGAGGGCGGCGACATCGACTGCATAGCGCTTGCCGTCACGGGTGACGCCTACGTTCTGCAGATCGGCGTCGGCATTTGCACCGCCCGAGCGGTTGATCGCATCGATAACGGACAGCGGCACGTCGGTGATCGGCATGGATGAAGGTGTCTTCAGGTCGCCGGTGACTTGTACCTGCTTGCTGTAGAAGCCGGACACGCGTACGTCGAGCTGCGGATTGCGGATGGTCTTCGACAAACCTTGCGTAAGCGCTGCCTGCAATTGCTGCGGCGTCTTGCCGAGAGCCTGCACGCGGCCAACACGCGGGAAAAAGATGGTGCCGTCGTTGGCGACGCGCACTGTCACGCCGCCGGCTTCCGGACTGGCCGCACCAGCCGACGCATTCAGCGGCGCGCCTGCGTTGCCTGCAGTGCCCGCGGGCAGCGGCGGTACGCCCGCGCCTCCCGTGCTTGCCGAAATACCGCTCGAGCTGAATTCAGGGTGATCCCAGACGGTGATGCTGATCTGGTCGTTCACGCCAATGTGATACGCATAGAGCTTGCGGGTATCTTTGGTCAGGCAGGTGAGCGGGCAGACGCTTGCGATCGTTTCATCGCTGAGTTGCGGATGGGTCTCGAAGTAGCTGACATCGATAGGCGTCACGTGATACTTCACGTTCGCCTGGGCGACGCTGTCCGGCGCCGGTGTCTGGTCGAGACGATCGGTGTCGAGATAAGGTCCCGGTGCAATCGCGCAACCGGTCAACGATGCTGTAAAGGTTGCGCCAGCCAGCAGTGAAACGAGTAGTTTGATATTCATATTAGTGGTCCTCGCGTTACGGATACGCTGAATGTCCCCAGCGCAAAGTCTCCTGACCGTCAACGCGCAGTGCGCGTAGGTAGTCCTTCCTGTGCATGACGTAAGCGCCTTGATAGCGTCATCCGGGTTTCGCTGCGAACGGGTTTCTCCCCGGTCCACCCATTCGCAGCAGCCACTCAAAACAACAGCTAACGCTCCCTGCCTTGAGAATCTGGCGGGTGTTCACACAGGAAGAACTGCAGGTTGAAAGACGCATGGCAGGAGACCGCTGCGCCTCTTTGAAAACTGTTATTGGCTACGTTGCTTCGCTTCATCTTTGCGGCTGCTTGCACTGACTCGCGGTGATGCGATGGTCGAGGCGCGCTTCTGGCCGTTCGATGTGACATCGTGGCGTTTCCGGCAGGGCCGGTAAGTGCGTTTCCGCACGTGGGCGTCTTAGTTCACACAAATAGCGCCGTGACCCCTTGACATGTAATGCTTCAAATCAAAACCACTTTTTAAAACTGCGCGGCGATTAACGCGATCCGACCACCACACGCGTGCAAAATCCGTTCGATGCAATAAATATCGAAAGCATGATTATGTTTTTATGAAAGGCATGATCGCAGCTTAATGCGTACGCAAATGTCGACACGTTGAACCTGTGACTGCGGGAAGAGGAGGGCGCGCGGCAGGCCATGACCTGACTTGCGTGACGCTCACACTGATCGCATGGTCCGCGGATTCAATGAACTTCTTCGGCAGCCTGGCGCAGACGCGGGAGCAGCCGGTCGAATTCACGCTTGACGATGCCGTAGCATTCGCATGCGCGCGCTTCGAGGCCTTCGCGATCCAGCACCTTGATGCAACCACGGCTGTGATGAATCAGTCCTGCATCATGCAGCTTGCCTGCGGCTTCGGTCACACCTTCACGGCGTACGCCAAGCATGTCGGCAATCAGTTGCTGAGTGACTTGAAGCTGGTTCGAAGAAGTGCGGTCGATTTCGATCAGGAGCCAGCGGCACAGTTGCTTGTTGAGCGAGTGGTGACGATTGCATGCAGCCGTTTGCGCCACTTGCGTGAGCAGGGCTTGCATATAAAGCAGCATCAGGCGGCGCAGGAAATCCGAGCGGCCGAACTGTTCGCGCAAAGCAGATGCGCTCATGCGATAAGCGAAGCCCGGGCATTGCACCTGGACGCGCGTCGGCATGGTTTCACCGCCAGTCAGAACGGGCACGCCGGTCATGCCTTCACGGCCGACTGCTGCGATCTCGACTGAACCGCCGTCTTCCATCGTGTGAAGCAGGGAGATGATGGCGGTGGTGGGGAAGTACACGTGATGAATACGCTGACCCGAATCGCACAGCAATTGATCGGTGCGAAGCTGAACCAGTTCAAGGTGAGGTGTAAGAGCTTGCCATTCGTGCGCGGGAAGCGCACCCAACAGATGATTGCCGTGCAGGTCGGACTGAAGGGTCAGCATGATGTTCTTCTCTCGTGACTGTGCGCATTGCGCCTTACTTTTTATTTACCGGCCAGCGAAACGATCCGTGAGTGCATCTGACGGCATTCATCGAAACGGTTCGCGACCAGCCCCGTAAGCAGCGCAGCATCGTCGTTTAGTTGGTTTGTTTTTTCGACGTTACCGCGTTGCGCAACTCATTTAGCGAGGACCGTGCCAGCGATGGTCAATCTCAATGCCATCATGGGGTCGTGCGTGGCGGGTGCCAGCGGCAAATCTGCAGATGGATGTTTTTGTTTCACTCTTGAACAGCAGCCCTGTTTGACCCGGACTTCCACCTTGATTGATGCAACGCACCCTTTCGTCTGCGCAATGCCTTACTGGTGGCCTGTCCACGTTTCATTCCTGACCACAAAACGGGCATCTGGCGCACGAACCGCGAATGCTTTAACAGGCATTCATCGGTTGTTTAAAAAATGATTCAGAACTGTTCCACGATCTGCGTGTGCTAACGAACGCAAGTGCCGCCGACGCCCGCTTGACACACCCGCAAGGGCGCGCAGGGCTTATGCAGCCCTTGCAGACAACGCGCGTTGCATGCGCTGGTACTGAACTGAAAACGTTGCGTTCAGCGCACGAACCTCGCCTTGCGGCGTATGCGAAGTGTTTCGCTCACGAGCAACGAGGGCGATTCGACGCTCGACACCGGGCGCGAGATGGAACCATTCATCGCGTGCGCGATAGTGCGGATCGACTACATGTACCCATCGTGCCAAACGTTTGGCGTGCATCACGAGCGCCCATTCGCCCTGCGCGTCGTGTTCAAGACGTACTTCGAAGCCGAGGTCGTGGCGTTGCGCCAGTTCCCGCTCGGGGAAGTGGAATGCTTCCGACAGCACGGCGCCTGTCGCCTTGTCTCGCAAGGTGATGACGGTCGCTTCATGGGCGCGCGGGCCGAATCGATACGCGTAGGTAAAGTCGAAGAACTGGCCGAGGACATCGGATGCCTGCAGGCGTGTATTACTGCGGGGCGAAAGCGTTACGTCCCGCGAGGCGCTCGCAACCTTCGTGGCGCCGTCGCGAAGACACACGAGTTCGAGATGCGCATTGATCGGCGTCGCCGTTTCGTTGATGAGATGGATATCGAGCCCGTCAAGGCCTTCGTCGGTGATGAGCGCCGTTACGGGACGTAAAACGTGTGCGAGGCCGTGTAGCGCACTTTTGGGCGTGCCCAGGGCATCGATCAAGCCCCAGCCGGCGCCCGCCCTGATGTCCTGCAACTGCCACACGATCCCGCCCGCGCATGACGATCCTTGCCGGCGCCATTCCGAGAAGACTTCGACCATCACTTCGGCGACCACGGCTCGCGACAAGGCCAGATACCGCTCCGGGTCTTCATAGCGCAGACGCAGTGGATCGACCGAATAGAGCGTGCGCAGGTAGTGTTCGCGGACGTCGTCGAAATCCCAGCTTGCGCCCGGATCACGCGGTACGGCGGCCTTCCAGCGCGGCTGGTGCGGCATCGATGCAAGCGGCACCGCGTTGAGCGCGACATCGTCGGGAACGTTGGCGAACGCGAGGCACTCGCTTGCGAAACGAACGTTTGCGCGTCGTGCGTCATCGAGTGGCCGCTGGTACGCACCCACGCCGTAGTAATGGGTGATGCCTGCACGTGTGGCGAAGGGCCAGGCGTTCTCGCTGTCATCGGATGCCGGGATACTCGGCGAGTTGACGACATAAGGCACATCAGGGCGCTTCGCCGCGCAGATGGAAGGCAACTGCTCGGTGAACAACGTTTGCGTGCGCATTGCCGGCGGCAGTCCGAGCATGGCCGCTTGCTGGTCGGCTTCGCTTCCACCGCACAGGACGGCAAGCGACGCAAAGCGTTGCGTTCTTGATAAAAACTGTTCTGCCTCGCGCTGAACACTGGCTTTAAAGGCCGGATCGGTTGGGTAATCGAAATTAGCGAACGCGAAGTCCTGCCAGATGAGGAGTCCGTGTTCATCGGCCAAAGCATAGAACGCATCGGACTCGTATAGCATGGTGCCACCCACTCGCAACATGTTCATGCCAGCATCGCGCGCAAGCCGGAAAAACGTTTGCGCCTGTTCAGCCGACGTGTCGAGCGACACGAGGTCTGCGGTCGTCCAGCACGCGCCGCGCGCGAACACAGGTACACCGTTGATGACGAGCTGAAAGCCATCGCCTGCGGGTCCGCGGTCCACCGTGATCTCCCTGAAGCCGATACGGCCAAGGGAAATGGCATCGAGATTCGCGAACTCGAGCGTGACCTCGTGCAAGGCCGGATCGCCATGCGTATGCGGCCACCAGCGCGGAACATCGGGCACGCGCAAGGTGCCGCTGATCGTTTGCGCATCCTGCCATTGCAGCGTGATCGCCGAGTCCCTGCACATGACACGCGCGGCTTGATACGCCTGCGGATGCACGAAGCGAATGGTCAAGTGCACGATGCCATCGTCGCCATCGAGGCTCGATTGCAGATCCACGCGATCAATCGACGTAGCCGATTCACCCAGCAATTGCACCGCGCGCCACGGTCCGGCGGCTTGCACGGAAGGGCACCAGCCGGGCATGTGGCCAAGCAGCGTCGTGCGGACATTGCGCAATGTCGCGGGCTGCGCGAGCCTCGGGCGCCAGCGCGCACGTCCCCGCTTTGCGCCGAGTGCGGCGGTGAGCGAGCGAAAGCACAGGTACAGCGTTGCGTGACCATCGAGATTGATATCGATGTCGTGCGCTTCGAACATCGAATCCGTATCGAGCAATTTTGTATCGTCGAGCCAGACTTCGCAAATTGTTGCAAGTCCGTTCAGGCGCACGCGGCGCGCGCCATGTCCCGACAAGACCAATCGATACCAGTGGTCATCGAAAGCGAAAGCCGGAGGCGACTCCATATCGAGTTTGCCGGCTGCTCTCCATGCCGACGCAACCGTGCCGGGCACGGGTGCGTCGATCCAGTGTGCGGTGTTGTCGGTGGAGGGCAGTTCGGCCGGCGTTGCATATGCACCTGCCGGCGTGCTGATGCACTGCCAGCCTTCGGACAAGCGTTGTGGGAGATAGGAGGCCGGCGTGCGGACGGCCGGCGTGGGCTCGGCGGGCGTGGACGAGCAAGGCGTGAGTACGCCAGGCGTTATGACGCGCATGGTTATTTCCCCGTATGACTATCGAAGGCCATATCGGGACGGCCTTCTTTTTATAGTGTGTCCAGCCGGAACGCGGCGCGACCTGTTGGCGTATCAGGCCGCGGCACCGGCTTGTGAAAACCTGTTAGCGAATCAGTGCGGCAAGCGGTCCAATGACCTGATCGTAGGACTCTTCGAGCACATCGAAACACTCGTGGCACGGGTCGCGGCGTCCGCGCGTAATTGCGCGGACGAGCCGGAACTGCATGACCATCGATTCGGTCGCGATCCGTTGCGCCGCGGTCGGCATGGCGTCCGGAATCGCGAAACCACGTTCCCGCATCCACACGAGATAACGCGAAAGGAACTCGAAGTTCGATCCCAGTTGCCGCATCACGTTGAATGTGTAGAGATGAAAAGCGCTTTCTCCGCGCTCGACGAGCATCTCCAGGTGCTCGGGAAATGCCGCACGCCATTGCGTGATCGGATTGCGCGCCGGGCGGCGCTGCAAATGCGCGACCAGCAAATCCGCCGATGCCTCCGCGAGCGCCGTGCCGCTCAGCGCCGGCCGTGCGCGCTTGCAGAACTCCACGTACGGAAACAGGATCTCGGGGCGGTCCGCGAATTCAGGAAGCTGCCGGAACACGCCTTGGTAGTCCTCGCCGTCCAGCACGTAATAACCGGTGTTGTGGAAATAACCGAGCCGGCGCGAACGCGGATCGATGAAATCCACGCCGATGGTCGTCTTCGTATGCTGCTGCTGGTACGAAGTCGCACGGGTATCGGGCAGATAAAACGCGTCGACTTCAGCCAGCACGGTATGCCCGCGCTGGGTTTGCGTACGAATGCGGTCCTCGAGTGAATCGTAGATTGCGAGTTCCTGCACCTGCATGCCATAAAGCGTGTAGAGGTCTTCGAGAGGAAACTTGAAGAACGTGAACTGGTCCCCCTCGAAGTCCTGCATGACAGTGAAGCCGAGCGCGGCGCGCGGGTCGAGCCCGTAGCCGTGCAGCAACTCAATCCACAAGTCGACGTAGCAGTTCGTTTCCGCCCAGACGCGATCGCCCTGATGCAGCGAGTGCGACTGGTGCTTACGTACGCGCATATGCTGCGGAAGCAATTGAATTACCCGGGCACGCTCGCGATTCGAATCTGCCGCGCCGCTTGTGTGAACGGCTGTCATGAAAGTGCCTCGAGTCCGGTCTTGATGCGTGATTGCGTATCGCCCCAGAGGAAATCGCGCACTTCAGCCGGCCACGCCTTGACGTCCAGACCGTGATGGCGGAAGAGGGCGAGCGTGGTGCGCTCCATGCCGAAGCCCACGCACGCTGTGTGCGCCACTTCGCCGTCTGCCTGGGCGATCTTCCAGATTTCGCCGAAGTGTTCCATGTGATAGTTGAACGACAGGCATGCGGTAGGACGGTCGGGCGTCGCAACCGGAATCAGCAATTCGAATTTGAGTTGCTGCGCGCGCTGGCTGTCGGCCACGATCTTGCCGCCGCGACCGAAGAACGGATCGTTGGCCAGATCGATTTCGAACGGCAGGCCGAGCAGGTTCACGAGCAGCGAACCACGCTCGATCCACTTCTGGCGGAATGCCATGACTTGCTCCGGGCTGCCGAAACGCACGTATTCGCGCATGCGGAACATCTGCATGCGGCTCGGATCGATAGATGGTTCGTGACGGAAGCAGTACGCGAATACGTCGACCGTTGCGCCGTCTTCAGCGAGCGCACCGCGCTTGGCGACCACCGGGTAGATCGGATAGCAGGCGGCCGGCGTGAGCACGAGGCGCGTGGGCTTTTGCTGGTCCATCCATTCGTCTGTACGTTCTTCTTCGCCGACTGAAACCGTCTTTTCGAGCGCCGCGAGCAGCCTGTGATGACCGCGGTCGTTGCCCTGGAACGAGTGGATCGTGCCGGCAAGGTCAGGGAAGCTCTTCAGATACTCGCTGTCTTCGAAGTCGTGGCGGCGCATGGCCGGCGGGAAACGCAGCACTTCGGCTTCCTGATCCGCGCCCAGCAGCGAAATGGCGTTGTTCAGGCGTTCGATCACATCCTCGAACACGTGGCTGCGTCCGTACAGGCCGTCTTCACCGGTTTCAATCAGGATCCCCGCTTCGATCATGCGCGCTCGCAGCGTCACATCCGAAGCGTTGTAGGTGTTCGTTGCGCTGGCAGCTTCAATGGCCGCGTTATCCGTGAGCGTGTTCATGTCCTAGATTCTCCCCGTAGCCGGCGTGCGCTGCGCGAGCAGCAGATTCGCCGTGTTCAATTGGATGCGGTCGTTGCTGATCATCAGCGGCGCGGAAAAAAGATCGCGCAGATGACGCCCGACGCTATATTCAGTGTTGTTTTTGTATCCTGCCATGCCGCAGATCATCAGCGTTTCCTGCACGACTTCGAGCGCTGCGGACGAAATGCTCAGCTTGAGCGTATTCATGTCCGATGCCAGGCTCAACGACGCGCCAAGCGGCGTATCGAAGTCACACGCTTCACGTGCATCGCGCGCCACGCGTTCGGACGATGCGACGCTGGCGGCGTCCAGTGCGTCCTTCAGACGTGCCTGCATCATGCGCAACTGCGCAACCGCATTGGCCAGCCGTCCCGCCGATGGCGGCAGCGCACCCGGTTTGCCGCGTGCCTGCGTGCGGAAAAACTGATGCGCGCGGTTCACGGCGTCGGACGTGATGCCCACCCAGACCGCGGCCCAGAGCGTGTGCGACACCGGCAGCATGGTCTGGTCCGCGACCTGGGCGAACGGCACGGGCAGGATCTGCTCGGCGCGGCCCGTCGCGATCAGACGGAAAGCTTCGCTGCAGGTTCCGCGCATGCCGAGCGAATCCCAGCCGCCGCGCTTTTCCAGCACGAGGGTGTCGCGCGGCGCCACGATCAGCACCTGGTCCGACGCGCTTGCCTCGGCACTGCGGCGCGCGGTGACCAGGATGCAGTCGGCGTGCGCGCCATATGAAATGGTCGGAGCAAGCTTTTCGATGCGAAACGCACCATCGGTCAATTCGACCGCACAGGCGCTGGTGCGCATGTTGCCGCCGATCGTTTCCTCCGACGTTGCCGACGCCAGCAGCCATTGTTCATCGATCATGCGGGCGATCATCTGGCGAATCCAGGGGACGTCGTTGCCCTGATCGGACAGGCACGCCACCTGGCTTTGATGCATCGCGTAGACCATTGCCGTCGACGAACACGCATGCGCCAACGTTTCACAAATGCGCGCGACTTCGGAGAGCGTCAGGCCGGCACCGCCGAGTTCCGCCGGAACCATCGCCGACAAAAGCCGTTCGCGGCGCATGGCTTCGAACGCCTCTACGGGGAAGCGTGCCTCGCGATCGACTGCTGCCGCATGCTGCGCCGCGACCTGCGCGACCCGCCGGGTGGCGGCAAGCCAGGAAGGTTCGGCCGATGCCTGCCGGACTTCCTCCACGATCTGCGCCGCGGCGACTGCAGCCCGGTCGGCGTTCGCTGTCAAAACAGCGGCCTGCACCGGGGCGTTCATGCGGCCGCCTGTGCCTGTTGCAATTCGGTAACCGCTGCAGCGAGCGCGTCGATGGACGAAAACAGGCGGCGCGTGAGCATGCGGTCAGGAATCTCGATGTTGAACTCGTCTTCCACGGCGAGCATCAGATGAACGGTTGCGAGCGACGACAGTCCCGCGGCGTAAAGATCGGCGTCATCAGCAAGTGATTCGGCCGGAACGTCGAGCCGGGCGGATTCGGTAAGGATGCGGCGCAGTGCGGATTTCATTTAATAGCCCCCAAAGAAGCGTCACTAAAGGTGTGTCACCTAAAAACCGGACGCGGCCACTCGTACTGGCTTGTCGCGTTCACGGACCGGGTTGGTCTTGCAATCCATAACGGCTCGCTTGTTGTGAAGCCTGATCGGTCATTCCAAGTGTCTGGATGCCGGGCTTTTTCTCGCTGCCGTTCCTCAATGCCGGATTGCTCTCCGATGACCGTATTTAACGAATTGACAAGGGGTGGCGTCGGTGCGATGGCGCACGGAAGCTGCGCGGTTGGCGACGTATCGTATGAACATGGAACAAGCCGGTGCTGCCGGTGTTCTCACGACCGGACCCGGACATGAACTGGAAAGCCCTCGACTTCGAACAGATCACCGCGCGGGAACTGTATTTGATCCTCCGCGCGAGAAGCGCTGTGTTCGTTGTCGAACAGTCCTGCGTGCATCTGGATCCGGATGGGCGCGACGAGACATCGGTTCATGTATTCGCGGCGGAAGACATTTCCCGTTCGATGCCCGTCATCGCTTACGCGCGCTTGCATGAGGGCGGGACGGGAGCGGCGGAAGTCGTGGTGGACAAGATCCTGACAAGTCCGCAGCGGCGCTGCGATGGCACGGCGCACGCGCTGATCGAGCGGGTGATTGCAGCGGCGGGCGAACGCTGGCCCGGACGCAGCATCCGGTTACTTGCGCCGGTGAGTTTGCGCGGGTTTTATGAAGCATTCGGTTTTCGCAAGAACGATGGGCCTTTCGACGAACGTGGAATCCGCACGATCAGCCTGGTACGTAAAAGCCGTCTGAACCTGGGCCTCGCGAGGACGGCGGGTTGCATCGATACCGTCGAAACGTTTTGAAGCCGTAGCAGCAAGTTTGATCAAGCAGGTGCCCAACGTCGGCATTGGACGTTTCCAAATGACACGGAGGACGCGCAGCTGCGTGCATTGCACGCTTCACTGAGCCGACCTCTACTTTTCAGGATTGCACGATGTCGAGTGTTTCGATCACGAATGTTCGAGACGAGTCGCAGGATGGACGCGTCGAGACATGGAAAACGCCCTGGATGGCGCAGCGCGAAAAGATGGCCGCGAACGACTCCGCGTCCGTCGAGGACGCACGCGCTATGAACGCCGCCAGCTCGCCCAAGGCAAAAAAACGCGCCGAATCGGGCCGCCGTCGCCGTCTGATGATCGCCCCGATCGGATTTGCAGCAATCACGATATTGCTGCTCGTACTGCATCAGGGCCGCCTCGTCGAATTCATCTTCCCCGCCGGCGCGCTCGTGGTGGCCGCGTTGCTCTTCAGGCGTTCGCCCGCACACTACCTGTCATTCGTGCTTTGGCTGTTTTTCCTCACGCCAGAAGTGCGACGCTTCGCCGATTTCTTCAACGGCGCGTTCAGCGAACGCAGCCTGATCATGCTGGCACCGGTAATGGCCGCGTCAATCTGCGGCATGAACCTGCTGACCCACTTTCGCGTGCTGATGCAACGGCGCGCCATTCCCCTCACGCTGATCGTGCTCGCCACGCTATACGGCTATTTCATCGGCATGGTGGGGGCGGGCATTGCAGCGGCGTCATACATGCTGATCTCGTGGCTGTTTCCGGTGCTCATCGGTTTTCATGTGCTCATCACATGGCGGTATTACCCCGAATATCACCGCGTCCTGCTGAAGACCTTTGTCTTCGGCGGATTGGTGATCGCGGCGTATGGCGTGTTCCAGTACGTCAATCCGCCACCATGGGACGCATTCTGGCTGCAAAACTCGGGGATGGTCTCCGAAGGCGTCGCGGCGCCGTATTCCATGCGTGTCTCGAGCACGATGAATTCGTCCGGTCCGTTCGCCATAGCGATGATGGTCTGTCTCCTGATGACACTCGCCGCGCGAAACAAGATGGCGATGCTTGCGGGCGGGCTGGCGGTTCCGGCGTTGATCGGTACGATGTCGCGCAGCGTGCTCGGCGGTCTCGCCATCGGGCTGATTTATCTTTTCATCATGCTCGACGGCCGCAGCCGGTTGCGCCTTGCCGGCGCAATTGCGGTGATCGTGCTGCTCTGTTCGCCGGCGCTGATGGTAGACGAGATTACCGAGAAGGCCACGGCGCGCTTCTCGACGGTCACGCAACTCAACCAGGACGACAGCTATCAGACGCGAACCGAGATCTACAAGCACTTCCTCTCGGAGATGACTACCAACATCGCGGGTCAGGGACTCGGCATGACGGGTCTCGGGTCGAAGCTTTCCGGCGATGGTTCGTCGTCGGGCAGCGTCGACTTCGACAGTGGCCTGATGGAAGTGCCATTCGTGCTGGGCTGGCCGGGCACGCTGCTGTATGCCGCGGGCGTGGTGATGCTGGTGCTGCGCGCGTTCGTCACGAGTTTCAGCCGCAAGAACGACCGCTTTGCCGTGGCGGGTACAGCCGCCGCATTCGGCATCCTCGCGATGATGGTGTTTCTCAACACACTGGTCGGCGGCGGCGGCGTGTTCTTTTTCATCGGGGTGATGTTGCCGGTCGCCGGAAGGCGTTACGCGCTCGAAATGCAGACTCGTGCCGATCAGCAGGTGAAAGCGCAAGCGCGCGCCGCCGCCAGTGCCGAAGCGCCGGCACCTTCCGGAACCGCTGCTCAACAAAGCATTGCGTTGCCTTCGCCGCTGGTCCCATGAGCGCCACTATCGAGCGGGCCGATCGCAAGGCCGACCTTCCAGTATTCAACGAGGATCGCATGAACCTGCTTATCGTCACCCACACTGTCGGCAAGAACGACGGACAAGGGCGCGTCAACTACGAGGTTGTCCAGGCCGCACTCGCCGCCGGCCACTCCGTCACGTTGCTGAGCACGACAGTCGATGAAACCTTGTCCCGTCATCCGCGTATCACCGTCGTTCGGCTTGCGCCAAGCCGCGTGCCGACGCGCTTGCTCAAATACCAGTCTTTCGCGTTGCGCGCAGCGGCCTGGATTCGTGCTCACCGCGCTGAGTTCGATGTCGTGCAGGTCAACGGCTTCATTGCGTGGACGCGTGCCGACGTCAACGCCATTCACTTTGTTCACACCGGCTGGTTCAAGAGCGGCTATTACCCGTTTCGCCTGAGCGGCGGTCCGTATGGGGCTTATCAAGTGCTGTTCACGCGCCTGAACGCGTGGTGCGAACGCTGGGCGTTCAAGCGTGCTGGCGTGCTCGTGCCGGTATCGGAGAAAGTCGCCGCCGAACTGGTGGACCTCGGCATGCCGCGTGACAAGATCCGCGTGATTCATAACGGGGTGGACAACGTCGAGTTTTCGCCGGACCCGTCGCAAACCTCGCAGCGTGCGCGTTTCAAGCTTCCTGAAGCGCCGTTCATGCTGCTTTTCGCGGGCGATATCCGCACAGCCCGCAAGAACCTCGATACCGTGCTTCGCGCCATGGTGACCTGCTCGCCGAGCGTGCATCTGACGGTCGCGGCCGGCACGGACAAGAGTCCCTATCCGGCAATGGCCGCAGAACTCGGCATCGCTGACCGCGTGCACTTCGTGGGCATGATCCGCGAAATGCCTGCACTGATGCGTTGCGCCGATGCGTTCGTGTTCCCGTCGCGTTACGAAGCGATGAGCCTCGTCATGCTCGAAGCGCTTGCCTCGGGCTTGCCGGTGATCACCGTGCATACGTCGGGCGGTGCGGAAGTGATTACGCCCGAATGCGGCGTGGTGCTGGACGACCCCGACAATGAACGCCCGCTCGCCGACGCGATCACGCGGCTTGCAGCCGATCCGCTGCGCACGCGTGACATGGGGCACGCAGCGCAGGCGCTCGCTGCAACCTTGTCGTGGCAGACCATGGCGGCCCGTTATCTTTCGCTATTCGAAGAGATCGCCGCCAACCGAAAGATCGGCAAGAAGGCAAACCACAACGCGCGGACGCATCGCGAGACTGTTTCGGTGAAGACATGAGTACGGTATTGAAATCCACGATGATCCCCGGGGCGACTCCAAGTGTCAAAGCACCTATGAACAAGGCCTCGGAAGACAAGCTGGGCGAGCGGAACATCGATTCGCTGCAGATCGGCATGAACTGGTTTTTCGAGCGTCCCGGCGGCCTCGACCGCATGGTGACTGCGCTAATCCAGTCGCTGCCGGCGCAGGGTGTGTCGGTTCGCGGACTGGTTGCGGGCACGGAGAACGTGCGCACGTCCACGGATGGCGTCGTCACGCCGTTCGCCGAAGCTGACGCGCCGCTGATGAAGCGTCTGCTCGCCGTGCGCCGCTCGGCCGTCGAACTGCGCGATGCACGCATGCCGGACGTCGTGGCGGCGCATTTTGCGCTGTATGCGGCACCCGTGCTCGGCAAATTCAAACGCGTGCCCAAGGTGATTCATTTTCACGGGCCCTGGGGCGACGAATCGGCCCACGGTGCGCGCGGACAGGCAAGCGCCGGCGCACGGCGCGCGCTGGAACGGCATGTTTATCAGCGCGGCGACCGGCATATCGTGTTGTCCCAGGCCTTTGGCAACGTCCTGCAGAAGCAGTACGGCGTGAAGCCGGACACGATACGCATCGTGCCGGGCTGCGTGGACGTGAATCACTTCAGCACCGGTGTCGACCAGCATGCCGCGCGCACCGCGCTCGGCTTGCCGCAAGACCGTCCCATCCTTTTTTGCGTGCGCCGGCTGGTTTCGCGCATGGGCCTCGAAGATCTTATTGATGCCATGTTCATCGTGCGCCAGGCCGTACCGGACGTACTCCTGACGATTGCCGGGAAGGGACCGCTCATGGCTGCGTTGCAGGCGCGAATCGAACATCGCGGGCTTTCGCAGCATGTGCGTCTCGCGGGTTTTGTCGCCGACGAAGCGCTGCCGCTCTGGTATCGCGCCGCGAATGTATCGGTGGTGCCCACGGTTGCGCTCGAAGGGTTTGGACTGACGACCATCGAATCGCTTGCAAGCGGCACGCCGGTGATCGTGACGCCGGTCGGCGGTTTGCCCGAGGCTGTCGCGCCTTTGAGTTCGGAGCTTGTGCTCGAAGCAGGGGGGTTCCAGGCCTTGGGCGCAGGATTGAGCAGCGCGTTGCTCGGCCGCCGGACGCTGCCCACGGAAGAACAGTGCCGTGCATACGCGCGCGCTCACTTCGACCTGCCCGTGATTGCGGCGCAGACTGCGGCGGTGTATCGCGAAGCAATCGACTCATATTGATGTTGCGTTGTTTCAGCGCGCGCATAGAGCCAGCAAGAAGAAAGAAGGGCCTCGGCGCCCCAGGCGCCGTCCAACCTCGAAGCGAACCTAGTCATGAAAATCGTTCACCTGGCTACACATGCGCAGTGCAACGGCAACGGCACTGTCAATGCAATGATCGATCTCGCGTGCACACAGGCGCGTAACGGACACGACGTTGCCGTTGCGTCCTCGGGCGGCGGCTACGAGTCGTTGCTGCGCCGTCATGGCGTCACGCACGTGCTGTTGCAGCAGTCGCGCCAGCCATGGCGCGTGCCGGCGATGATCGCGGGTTTCGGCCGGCTGATCGAGCGCTTCAATCCTGATGTCGTGCATGCGCACATGATGACCGGCGCGCTGATATCGCGGTTTGGCAGCATGCGCCGCCGCTTTGCGCTCGTCACGACCATTCATCACGATATCCAGAAGAGTGCATCCCTGATGCGCTTTGGCGATCGTGTGATCGTGGTGAGTCACGCGGTGGCCGACGTCATGCTGGAGCGTGGGGTGTTGGGCGACATCCTCAGCGTGATCCCGAGCGGGACGGTGGGAACGCCGCGTCATTGCGGGCGTCCGGCGCCGCGGCCGCTCAACCTGCATCGTCCGGCTGTGGTGAGCGTTTCGTCCATGTTCGAGCGCAACGGCATCGCCGATATCCTGCACGCGTTTGCGCTCGTGCGTCATACGCACGATGCACAGCTTTACTTGGTGGGCGACGGACCGGACCGCAGCGCGATGGAAATGCTCGCCGAAGAACTTGGGATTGCGAAGTATGTAACGTTCGCGGGGTTCGTGGCAGATCCGCGCTCGTACCTTGCGTCCGCTGACGTGTTTGTGTTCGCGCCGCACCAGGCGCCGGGACCGCTGATCCTGAGCGAGGCGCGCGAAGCGGGTTGTGCGATCGTCGCGACGAAAGTGGATGGTGTTCCCGAGATGCTTGACAAGGGCACGGGTGTGCTCGTGGAGCCGGGTCAGCCGCATCAACTGGCGTCGAAGATTGGTTGGTTGTTGATGGATTCGCCGGTTCGGGCGCAATACAAGGAGCGGGCGCGCCGGGACCTCGAGAAGTTTTCGGTGGAGCGTGTCTGCGCGGATCACCTTGCGGTGTACCAGCGCGCGATCGAGGAACGCAAGCTTCAGGAAGCGCGGCAGGAAAGAGGAGGGCAACGAACTGTCAGGGCCGCAGGCGCCGGTGGGGCTGTTGGTAACGGTCGGAGGTGATCCCGAGTTGTTGTTTCCAGGGCTTTCGCGGAGGGTTTCCTGATTAACGGATTCCCACACTGGTGGCGAAGCGTGTGTGTATCGGCGCGTTGCTGCAAAGCGCTCGATGCAGACACCATCGAAACGTACCGCCCGCGCGTCCGTCTTTTATTGAGATGGGCGCGCGGAAAAGTGCGCTAGCGTAGGAGTTTCGACAAAAAAAATAATCAGGATGACAACGGAGTTGATGCAGTATCAAGGCCATCGGTTCATGCTCTATAAGCGATGGGACTACGCGCCGCACGGCAGAACCAAAGAGCAGCAGGAAGCGCTCGATGCCGGGCAAGCTTTATTCAAGGCCGCGAATTTCGAACATTGGGCGAGCCAGCCGGAGCTTGTCGAGTGTATCCAGACTTTCCTTGTGCGTGCGGTACCGTCATATCGTCCGAGTCCCTACGGCAATAGGCCGCGCGACGTGATCAACGCGCTGTGCTGGGAGGTGCGAAACGGGGCAGCGTTGATCGTGCGTGCGAAGCCTGCTTATATCGCGCATAGCGGTTTCGCCCCGGCGCTTACCGAGGATGAGCGGTATAGGCGGTATAGGCGCGAAATGGCGGATATGGCCGAGCGCGGCGCGATCTTCGAGGCTCGCACGAAATGGTATCAGCAGGAGTTAGCGGAATATCACCAACTAGTCGAGGACGCCGAACGCGCAGCGCGCCCGCCGCAAGTCTTCCGGCACATCGAGACCATCGCAGAGGCGGCGGTGCGCAATCGGGCGGCGTGGGCGGCGCGTGATGCATTTGCCGCGCTTGCATCGACGGCGGCGTCTGTCGTTGCCTCTGCGTTGCCGTCGATGGATCATGAGGTCTTTGACCTGGGCAATGTGTCGGAAGTCGGCACGGGCAGCACGCCGTTAGGCGACGCCGCACCGTTCGAGTACTTCAGGAGCGCGACGGGTGATGATGTATTGTCTGCAGCAGCGCGCGGCGTAGGCGAAGAACTGAACGCCGATTGTTTTTACGAATATGAATCAGCAATGCGCACCTGTGACAATCTCGCCCATTTGATGGGAGGCGCACGGGGTTATGCGCTGTGCAAACAAAACGCGTTTGAAGATTACCAAACTTGCAGGGGATTTTAATGTCACCACGGAAACCAAAATCCGTTGTCTTGTCTTACTCGCAAGACAATGAGGCGATCAACATTCAGACTATCGATGCAATGGCAATTGCCGGCCTTGACGCCACGAAACTTACGTACCCTGTTTTTCTTGAGGAACATAAGCACAATCTTGATGACGAATTTGCGCGTAAATTAGGAGCAAGCATTTTGACGACGCTCGCTATCTCCTACCCGATGCTGGAGCCGTACATAAAGATTACCCGTCAGCCAAAAAGCGATTAACCCGCCGCTTGGTCCGCATCATCGTTCGCGCCGCGCTTTTCGTACCGCCGTTCCCACGCCTCTGCGATGCGCCCGGGTAATCAACTCCTCACGCGTAGCTCGACCGGCCCTTCGCCGGTCTTTCGCAGCTAAAGAGAGCAGTCGGGACGAAAACGCGAGCAAGCCCAAGCAGCAACAACCCGGCATCTGCCCCAACCACTGAAACCCTCCCCCAGGCACCAGCAAAAATCACCCCGCAAATTCCCCTTGTGCATTCCTCAACCGGCGCTGCGCAAAATCCTTCTTGGCGATTGCAGCGCCGCTGCGCGCCGCCCGCCACCGTTGCAAAGCCGTCCCCTCGCGATGAACCACCCGGGCGCGCGCAAGATTGAGCCACCCCAGACACGCGCCATGCCCCACCGCCGTCAGCCACATCAACGCAATCCGCCGACGTACGCCGCGATACTCATCGCGTATGACCAGATGCAGGTTATACGACTCGTTCTCGATAGCAACCCAACTCCGGCTGCCGCGCACCGCACGCGCGTCTTCATCGAAACGTTGCGCCGGATAATGATCCACTTCCACTGCCGGATCGTAGACGAGCCGCCACCCCGCACGCCGCACCGCCGATGCAAACGCCATATCGTTGTTGACCTGCGCGCCAGTTCCGCGCAAACGCGTATCGAAGCGAATGGCTTTGCCGCGAACCGCGCTCACGCGATAACTCATGTTCGCGCCCTTCAGGAAATCGACGTCGCGCGCCGCGCCCACACCCAGATGATGATTGCCGATCGCGCGGCCCGGAAACTGCCAGCGCCCGACTTCCGGCTCGGACGCATCGAGCGTTGCGCCATGTTCATGCACCCAGTCGCGCCCGCCCACTCCGCCTACATCAGGCGCGCTCGCGAAATGCGCTTCAATGCGCTGCAGCCACGCGGGACGCGGGGCTGCGTCGTCGTCGGTGATCGCAACAATGTCGCCGGTGACAGCATCGAGCCCCGCGTTCAACGCAGCAACCTGACCGCCCTGCGAAACCTCGACCTTCACGAGCGGCAACCGCGCACGCGACTTCTCGATGGCGAGCCATGCCTGCGTTTCTTCATCGGCGCCACGGCACACCACCAGGACTTCGTCAGGCGCGCGCTTCTGGCGCGCGAGCGCATCAAGGCAGCGAGCGAGATCCGAGGTTCGACGATACGTGGGTACTAGTACGGTTATTTTCATTTTGCAGAGCCAGTCCTTCCGGGGTGTATCGACGAATGTAGCCGCGTGCGAGCGAGACGGTGCGCGCGCTGCGCGCGAGGCCTTTCGGACCATGCGCACGGACGTTGTGCAGTAAGTTGTGCGCCACGGCGAGCGTCAGAAACAGGGCCGCCTTCGCGCGATTGCGCTCGAACCAGCGGTAGCGCTTGTGCGTCACGTAGATACGTGAAGCTTCTGTGAACGAGCTGTAGTAGTCGCGATTCACCATCGACGGGAAATGCGAGTTGAACACGTCGGGCAGCAACCGGACGACGCATTTCGCCTGGAGCGTGGCGCGCATCACGATATCGACCTCATCGTAACCATAGATGAGATGCTCGTCGAAGCGGATCACCTTGAAAAGCCATGCAGGAAATACTGCGCTGTTGATGACGACTGTGTCCTGGAAATCCCCGCTCCTGTAAGGTCGTGACTGGAAACCGAAGAACGTGGTCGCGTTGGCGAAAACCTTGGTGCCGTGATTCAGTTCGTATCCCGTAACAATAAGCTTTTCCGGATGCTGTCCGCCGTTCTGAAGCGACTTTGCCATCCGCGCGAGGAAGTCCGGGGACAGGGTGGCGTCGTCGTCGATGAATGCCACGTGCGTGCCCGTGACGGCATCGAGCGCGCTATTGCGGTTTGCGCCCAGCCCGCGGCGCGGTCCCTCGAGAAACACGACCTGGGGAAACTCGGAGCTCACCATGGCGCGCGTATGCGGTTCCTTGCTGTCGTCCGACACGATGATCTGATGCGCCGGATACGTCGATGCCTCGACCGAGCGCAACGCCCGGGCAAGGTCTTCCGGCCGGTCGCGCGTACAGATGCAGACCGAGAAACTCGGCGCTGCAGACTGACTGGATTCGTGAAATGAGTTGACCATGTGTTTCCCCGGCTTTTTTGTCGTTGTTCCGTCTTTTGTACGGCACGGCGTGATGCGCTATTTGACTTGCCGCAGAAATATGCGTCTGTGGGACATCGAACATCGGACGGCGCAAGGTAGGCCGAACAACCCATGTTTTGAAACGCGCAGCAAAAAAAATCGGGGCCGGGTCGAAAGTGTGTGTGCGGGCGCACTGAACCGAAGTCTTACAAAACGTGTAATACGCAGACAACTTAATAACGACGCCTTTTCCGGGCGCAATGCCGAGATGAAGCCTGTAACTTTCGATGACTGCTTTGGCTGGCTACACGAGGGCGTGCCATCCGCCGCACGAGGGGTCGTGCTGTGTCAGCCGTTTGGCCGCGAGGCAATGTGGATACACAAGGGCTGGCGCGTACTGGCCGAAGAACTTGCTGCAGCCGGTTCGCCGACACTTCGCTTCGACTACGCCGGCACGGGCGACTCCGCCGGTGAATCCGAGAATCCCGGCGATGGACGGGAACAGCTCGAGCGATGGCTGCAAAGCATCCGCGCGGCAGTCGCTTTCCTCAAGCAAACCACCGGCGTGACCGAAGTCGCGTTGTGCGGGTTACGCCTCGGGGCAACGCTTGCTGCGATGGTCGCGGCTGATGAAGAGATCAGTGAGCTCGTGCTGCTGGCGCCAGTTGCATCGGGCCGTCAATATCTGCGCGAGTTGCGCTTGCTGCAACAGAACTGGCTCGAGACGGGCGGCATCTATGTGGATCCGGCGCCCGCCGACGCTGCTTATGCAGAAGCCGTGGGGCATCGTCTGGTGGCATCGAGCGTGGCGAAGCTGAGCAAGTTCGACCTGTTGCGCGACGCGCGCCTCGTCGAGCATCCGCCGCGCCGTCTGCTCGTGCTCGATTCGTACGATCCGGTGCGCGCCAGGAAACTCGTCGATGCCTGCTCGGCTGCCGGCGCCGACGCATCGTTTGAAAGCTTTGATGAATGCAGCGCGTTCATGCAGGAATCCGGCGTGACGGAAACGCCGCGTGCGGCGATCGCGCGCATCGTCGAATGGCTGGGCGCGCCCGCGTTTTCCGGCGCGGCGATCGCGAGAGACATTCCGGCAGCGGTGCTCGTCGACAACGGCATGCGCGAAACCCCAGTAATCTTCGACAACGGCCGTCTCTTCGGCATTCTTTGCGAGCCGGTATCAGGCACGGCGTCGCGCCGCTCGGTGATTTTCGTGAACCCGGGCGCCACGCATCGCATTGGCGACGCGCGCATTTCCGTGACGCTCGCACGCCGGCTTGCGCGGGAAGGCGTAACGTCGCTTCGTTTCGATGTCGGCGCCCTCGGCGACAGCGCAGCGCCCGTCGACGAACGTCCGGTCTCCATGCTTTTCATGCGCGAAAGCTGTGACGACGTGGCTGCCGCCGCGGCTTATCTGGCTGCGCGGGGTCTTGACGACGTCTCGTGCTTCGGCGTCTGTTCGGGCGCATATCTTTGCCTGCAAGCGGCAACGGTCAGCCCCTATATCCGGTCGCTGACCCTCGTGAATACGCCGAAATTCAACTCCCCGGAAGATCCGGTGCCGCTCTTCAGCAACGATGACCGTCCGCGAACGGCAACCAGCACGTTCATCCGTTCGTTCGTGAACGCGCGCAAATGGAAGCGTGTCTTGCGCGGCCAGCGCGAGGTCGCACCGATCGCAAAGGAACTCGTGCGGCGCATGGGTACACGGTTCACGGCGAGCATCGCGTATCTTGCGGAACGCACAGTGGGCGTGAACTCGGTTGGCTCCCGTGTCCGGGCAATGGTGCGCGGCCTCGGCGAGCGCGGCGTCCAGGTGCGCTTTGTGTACGGCAATGCCGATGCCGGCCTGGAAGAGTTCGCGATATTTTTTGGCGCGGGCGGCTGGCGCATGCGCAAATGGCGCAACGTGGAGACGATCCACAGCGAGACGCTCGACCACGCCTGTTTTTCTTATCCGGCGCGCGAGGAACTGATGGCTTCGTTTGCTGCATTCGTTCGTGACGAGTCGCAACAAACGTTGGGTCACAAGCGTCGGCGTCCGCGCTTTCGCTCGATCCTGCCTGTCTTCCAGGCGCCAGTTGAACGCACCAAGGAGCGCCATACGGAGGTTCTCGAGCCACGTCAGGCGCAGCGAATGTAACCAATTGCAAAGCGCGCCCTGATGCGTTCGAATTCGCACAGACCCCAGGGCGCAAGGGTTTTACCCTAGCGGTCAATTGTCTGATTGTTCCGGTGCATCTGAAACTTGCAGGCCGGACAGTTGTTTCATGCACTACGCGGCACGTCCTGGACGTGTCGCGCATCACCGCAAGCTGTCCGCGGTCCCCGGGTTCATCCTGTTTGATTTGTTGTAATCGGTCCGTCGCTCAATGGAAAAAAGTCTCCTCAAGAACATTGCGATCAACTTCGCCGGGCTCATCCTGCCCGTGTTCGTCTCGCTCGCGACGGTGCCGGCCTATATCCATGGCATGGGTATCGAACGTTATGGCGTGATCAATCTTGTGTGGGCGTTGATTGGCTACTTCAGCGTGCTCGATCTCGGCATTTCGATGGCGACTGAAAACTACATCGCCAAGGCGCGTGATGCAAACGACGGCAGCATCCAGCGCATTTTCTGGAGCGCGTTCTTCCTGAACCTCGCGACCGGGTTCGCGGGTGCCGTGATGATCTGGTTCGGCGCGTATATCTACGTGGTGCATATCGCGACCATCGCGCCGGCGTTCCAGCGCGAAGTGCTGCAATCGCTGCCCTGGATTGCGATTGCCGTACCGATCGCCAATGTGTCGTGGGTCTTCAGCGGCGCGATCGGCGGCATGGAAAAGTTTACGCTGTACAACACGAACCAGACTGTCGGCACGTTCATGTTCCAGTTGCTTCCGCTTGCAGCGTTGTACCTGATCTCGCCGTCGCTGGCGGTGGTCGTGCCGGCTGCGGTCATCGCGCGCTTCCTTGCGGCACTACTGCTGGGCTATGGCACGTTCCGCGCGCTCGGCATCACCGGTGTCGCAAAACCTGAATGGCCGCTGATCCGCGAGCTCTTCAATTATGGGCGCTGGCTATTGTTGTTCTCGGGCGCGAACATGATTGCGACCACGCTGGACCGCGTGGTGATCGGCTCCATGCTGGGTGCCAAATCCGTGGCTTATTACGCCACGCCGCAGAACCTCGTCACGCGTCTGAACCTGTTGCCAAGCGCCATGTTGCGCACGCTCTTCCCGCGCTTTTCCGCCTCGGGCAGTGAACACGCCGGCGCGTTGTCGCATCAGGCCCTGGCGTTCCTCAACTGTGCGTTCACGCCCTGCGTGGTGGTCGCACTGTTCGCCCTCGCACCGTTCCTGAACGTATGGCTTGGCCACGAGATGGCAGTTCAGTCTGCGCCTGTCGGACGGGTGCTTGTGATTGGCGTGTGGCTTGCCGGTCAGTCAAGCATCATGAGCGTGCTGATACAGGCGAAGGCCAATCCGGCGCAAGTGGCGCGGGTCGGCTGGATCGGATTGCCGGTGTTCGCGCTGGTCCTGTGGTTGGGAATTCGCTGGTACGGGTTGCTGGGCGCGGGCGTTGCAGTGGTCGCGAAAACCTTCTTCGACTACGCGGCGTTCCTCTACTTTTCGAAGCTCAAGCCGCAACCCATCGTGCGCAACATGGCCGGACATCTGGCGTTCCTGATCGTCGCGACGCTGTGCGCGGACTACATGGATTCGCTGAGCAGCATGGCAGCAATCTGCGTGGCGCTGGTGGTGGGCAACCTCGGATGGTCGTTGTTCGAATCGAGCGAATTGCGTGAGGTCGCGGCGCGGTTGCGGCAGCGCTTGCTCCCTAGCGCGGGGTGACGGGCCCAGCGTCGACTTTGCGTTGCGTGACATCTGCGAGATTCGCGGGTCCTGGTCATGAAGCGCCGAAGACGTAACAGCGTGCGGGCGTTCGCGCGCGCACAGAACTAAAAATATTTGCCTGTTTAAATGACGCATCAATCGATGCGTGTGTTCCGCGCGTCCGCACCTGTTCGACGCGTTCAGCCCCCAATCAGCTTTTACGCATCAGGAGTCACCGTGGACGTGTCCAGCCATCCCCTCGCGAGCGCTGCCGTGGAGAGTGCCGCGAGCGTGCGTGTGCAGCCCGTCATTCTTGCAGGCGGCTCAGGCACGCGGCTATGGCCTTTGTCGAGGCAGCAGTTCCCCAAGCAACTGATCGAACTCATGGGTTCGGAGTCTTTGCTGGAGGCCACGCTGCGTCGTCTCGACGGTCTCGATGGTCTTGAAGCATCCGGCAAGGACGACCACGCCCTGCAACTCGAGACTGCCGACGAACTCATCGTTGTATGCGGATCGGAACACAAATTGCTGACCGCACAGCAGATCGAGCGTAATGGGCGCCATGCGCGCATCGTGCTCGAACCGTGTGCGCGCAATACGGCGCCGGCGCTTACGCTCGCTGCATGGGCTGCCCAGGCAACCGTTCCAGGCGTCGATCCCGTGATTGTCGCAATGCCCGCAGACCATGCAGTCTCCGATCCCGACGCATTCCAGCGCACCATCGCGACCGCGATCGAACACGCGGCAGGCGGTGCATTGGTCACGCTCGGCATCGTGCCGGACAAGATCGAAACAGGTTACGGATACATCAAGGCGGGTGCGGCGCTCAAGGGTTCGATCACTGGCGCGATCGAAGCGCACGTGCTTGAACGGTTTATCGAAAAGCCCAGGCGCGAGATTGCGGAGCAGTACCTTGCATCGGGCGAATATCTCTGGAACAGCGGCATTTTCGTGTGCCGCGCATCCGTGTGGCTCGCCGCGATCGAGCACTTTCAACCGGCTATTCACGCGGCGTGCATCGCGGCCTTCGAACGCGGATTGCACCAGGACGGCTTCACGCAACTCGATGTCGCCGCCTTCGAAGCATGCCCTTCGGACTCCATCGATTTCGCCGTGATGGAACGCATCGCACACGAGCCGGGTTTCCCGGGCGTGATCGTGCCCCTTGCAGCCGGCTGGTCCGACGTCGGTGCGTGGGACGCAGTGTGGGACATGTCGAAGAAAGACGAAGACGGCAACGTGGCGCGTGGCCGCGTGCTCTTTGAAGGGTCGCACGACAGCTTTGCGCATTCCGACGGACGGCTCGTTGCATGCGTGGGCGTGAGCGGTGTGGTCGTGGTGGAGACGGCTGACGCGATTCTCGTGGCATCGAAGGACCGCGTGCAGGAAGTGAAAGCGATGGTCGGCCGTCTGAAAGCAGCGAAGGGCGCAGAAGCGCACGATCATCGCAAGGTACAGCGTCCGTGGGGCTTCTACGATTCGATCGATCACGGCGAGCGCTTCCAGGTGAAGCGGATCGTGGTGCAGCCGGGTCAGCGGCTGTCGCTGCAGATGCACCATCATCGCGCGGAGCACTGGATCGTCGTATGCGGCACGGCACTTGTTACCCGAGGTGAAGAGACATTCCTCGTGACCGAAAACCAGTCCACTTACATTCCGCTTGGCACGACGCATCGACTGGAAAATCCCGGCAAGACGCCGCTGGAAATGATCGAAGTTCAATCGGGTACGTACCTGGGCGAAGACGACATTGTTCGCTTCGACGATCAGTATGGACGCGTGGCGGAAAAAAAGACCCGCAAGACGAATGCATGAACTGAACGGCGAAGCAAAAAAGAACACAGGCCACCGCTCAGGGCAACAAGGCAACAGGAATCACGGAGTACTTAATACAGCGGTTGCCGAAGCAGCGCCGCGGACGCGAGAGAGGCAAAGGGATAACCCTTGAGAGGGACATTCCGACTGGCGTTCGCGGTATTGAACACGCAATTTATCGAGCACGTAGCGGCACTGCTGGTTCATCGGCTTTGCACGGGCGTGCGGTTCCGGGAGCTTGGGGAAGCTTTCCGGATACGCAGGGACACAATGTGGGGCGCAAGGGGAGAGGGGTGATGGACGAAAATAAAGAGCGGTCACTGGTGGCCAAGGTGATGGACGGGCTCGTATCGGGCATCGTCGAACAGAAGTACGGCGCGATCCTGCCGCCGCAGGATGTTTTGTCGAAGGAGTTCGACGTGAGTCGGACCGTGATGCGGGAGGCGCTCAGCATGCTCCTCGCGCGTCACATGCTGGACGTACGCCCCAAGACGGGCACGCGAATCCGGCCGATGAGCGACTGGCGGCTGATCGATGAAGACGTCGTGAGCTGGCGTTTCAGGGCCACGCCCGACCAGGCGTTTTTACGCGACGTGATCGAGTTCCGGATGCTGATCGAGCCGCGTGCGGCTGCGTTGGCTGCGGCTCGCGCGACACCCGACGAGCTTGCCGGGATCCGCGAAGCGTTCGACGCATTGTCGTCGCTTGAAACGGGCGAGCCCGAGTTCCAGGCGGCCGATGTCGCGCTTCATACACGCATTGTTGCGGCGAGCGGAAACCAGTTCTTCCAGCAGATGACGGCTATCGTGCGTGGGGCGCTGGTGACGGTATATCCGATCGTGCAAGGCATTGCGACGATGCGTGAAGCTACGCTCGGCGCGCAACGCGAAGTCGTGGAAGCGATCGGTGCACGCGATGCCGCCGCGGCCGAACGTGCGATGAGCCGCCTGATCGATGTCACGGCTGAAGAAGTCGGCCGCGCGTTTTCGTTTGAACGACGCGAGGACAGTTCGTCTCCGCCGATCGACGAATCACAGTCAGCGGGCGCCTGATTTCGGCACGTGCTGCATGCTTGATCCCGGAACGGTTCCGGGAGATTTCTGGTCACGTTTCTCGTGACCGGGCGCTTCAGGCGCCGTCTCCGGGGTTCTTCCCCGCGCAAACGTTTCACTCCCTCTCGTCTTTTTAACTCCCTGCCGTTTGTTCACGCTTCCCGGCGATCGCTCCCTTAGTGGACAATGAGCGTCATTGAGTCATCGACATCAAATCACGGAGCGCAGCAGATGAACGAAGAGAGCACGATTCGCTGGGGTATCGTCGGCGCGGGACGCATTGCACACCGCTTCGCCGAAGGGCTGGCGTTCGTACCGGGCACGCAGCTCGCAGGCGTCTGGTCGCGCCGGGGGGAGCCCACGCGCGCATTCGCCGACAAATACCAGACGAAGGCCTTCGAAAGCTTCGACGCAATGCTCGAAAATATCGACGCGCTCTACATTGCGACCATGCAGAACAGTCATCCCGAGTATGCGTTGCGTGCATTCAAGGCGGGGCGTGCCGTGCTTTGCGAGAAGCCGGCCGCTGTCAATGCACGCGCGTTGCAGCAGATGATCGACGCCGCCCGGTCTTCGAAGCTCCTCTTCATGGAAGCCATGAAACCGCCGTTCTACCCGCTCTACACGCAATTGCGCGAGCATCTGGCGGCGGACCCCATCGGCCAGATTGGACTTGTACGCGCCGGGTGTTCGATTGCAAATGTCCCGCTCGACCATCCTTCGTATTCGATGGACATGGGCGGCGGCGCGTTGCTCGATATCGGCATTTACGAAGCGTTCCTCGCGGTCGACTGGCTCGGCGAACCGCTTGAAGTGCAGACGTTCGGCAGGCTCGGGCAAAGCGGCGTCGACAGTTTTGCGAGCCTGAATGTGCGCCATGAACGCGGTGTCGCGCAGATCTTTTGCGGTATGGATCTTCAGGGCAAGGGCGACGCGTTGCTTGCCGCGACCGGCGGTACGGTCACGATTCACGAGAACTGGTGGAACCCCGCGCGCGCAACGGTTCGCTACGTAGATGGCCGCACGGTCGAACTCGATGCACCCTTCGAAGGCGGTGGCCTGAACTACGAAACCGCGCACTTTTGCGAGCTGCTGCGCGCTGGGGCGATTGAAAGTCCGATCATGCGTCACGCGGTATCGATGCAAATGATCTTCATCACCGACGCCGCCCGCCGCGACCTCGGCGTGCATTTCCCGTTCGAGACCGAGTGACAGACCGGTCTCGCCGCGCACCAACTTGTTTAAGCGTCATTTCAGACTGTCGCGATACGCTGCGACGTCTTCACATGCAGGGCATTTTTACCATGCGATTCTTATCCCGATTCTGGCGCGACAATCGCAAGCTGGTGGCGTTCCTGGTCCTGATGGCCCTGTTTCGAAGCGCGATTGCGGACTGGAACGTGGTGCCGAGCGGTTCCATGTTGCCGACCATTCGCGAAGGCGACCGGATCGTCGTGGACAAGATGGCTTACGATCTGCGCGTCCCGTTCACCCATGTCGCGATCCTGCATCTGCACGATCCGCAGCGTGGGGACATCGTGACGGTGGATTCGTCGGCGGCGAAGGAACTGATCGTGAAGCGGTTGATCGGTCTGCCTGGGGACGTGGTCGCCATGCGTGACAACGTGCTCTACATCGATGGCAAACGCGCTGCTTACCAGCCTGTCGATATTGCGGGCGTGGCGGGTGATTCATCGTCGCCGGGCGAGTATCTCGATGAGAAGCTCGGGCACGTTTCGCATGTGGTCAGGTTGTCGGTACTCGCGCCGAGTCCACGGCGCTCGTTCGGGCCGGTGACCGTTCCGAAGGGGCAGTATCTGATGCTCGGAGACAACCGCGATGACAGCGCGGATTCGCGCTATTTCGGTTTTTTTCCGCGCAATGAACTGATGGGAAGGGCGCGACGGGTTGCGTATTCGCTCGACCCGGAAAAACATTATTTTCCGCGCCTGGGAAGATTCGGCGCGCGGCTGGACGGCTAAGGAGACGGCTAAGCCTAAGTGCCGTTTAATGCCTTCCCGGCAGTGCCAGTCTCCGCTCGAGCCGCCGTTGCACGAATTCCAGCACGCTGCACAGCACCCAATAAACCACGGCGGCGGCCAGATACAACGGCAAGGGCTGGTATGTGGCGGCGATCACTTCCTGCGCGCTGCGCAGCAGTTCGGTCACCGTAATCACGGAAACCAGCGACGTATCCTTGATGAGGCTGATCAGGCTGTTCGAAAGACTCGGCACGGCGATGCGCAACGCTTGCGGGCCGATCACATATCGAAGCGTCTGCGACCTGGAAAGCCCAAGGCTATACGCCGCCAGCCATTGCCCGCTCTGGATCCCGAGAATTGCCCCGCGCATGCTCTCCGACAAATACGCGGCCGCATTCGCCGATAACGCAATCACCCCAGCCGGGGTCGGATCGAGCGAAATTCCAAGGCTCGGCAGCCCGTAATAGATCACGAAGATCTGCACGAGCAGCGGCGTCCCGCGCATCACGCTTACATAAACGCGTCCGATCCCCACCAGCGTCTTGCTGCGGCTGATGCCCATGACCGCAAGCACGACGGCGGCTATCAGGCCGAAGAACATGGAGTAGACCGCGAACTTGATCGTCAGCACGGCGCCTTGGGCCAGTGCCGGTATCGATTGAACGAGCAGGGATGTCGTGGACATGAGGGATTGAGTTGGCTTCTTATCGATCGAGGCGGGTATCAAAAGCCAAGGGCGGCATCGTCAAGACGCCGCCCCGATGCCGAACGCGGAGCGCCCGGTTTTACTTTACAGCCGGCTTGGTCACGTCGATACCAAACCACTTGTCCGAGATCTTGGCGAACGTGCCATCGGCTTCGAGCTGGGTCATCGCGTCATCAATGGCCTTCTGGAACTTCGGATTGCCCTTCTTGAACGGGATGCCCGACGGGTTGCCCGGGCCGACGTTCGCGCCGGTGCGCAGCGGCAACTGCGAATTCTTCATCAGGTACGCGAGCATCAGTCGGTCGTTCAACGCGGCGTCCAGACGGTTCGATGCCAGATCGCGCAAGTATTCAGGCGCGCCCGGATACGTCTTGACATCGATACCCGGAACAGCTTTCGCCATGTCCATGTAGTTCGTGCCGAGGCCCACGCCGAGCTTCTTGCCCTTCAGGTCGTCGAGCGTCTTGAAGTCGCGCGTGTCGTCCTTGCGCTGAATCAGCTGGGCGTTCGAATATGTGTAGGCCGGGGAGAAATCGAGCGTCTGCTTGCGGGCATCGGTGATGCCGACCTGGTTCGCGATCACATCGAACTTGCCTGCCTGCAAACCGGCGATGATGCCACTCCACTCGGTCGTGACGAACTCCGGCTTGACGCCGAGTTTCGCCGCGATAGCCTTGGCGATATCCACATCGAATCCGACCAGTTCACCTTGCGGCGACTTCGAGTTGAACGGCGGGAACGTGCCTTCCAGGCCAATGCGCAACGTGCCGCGCTGTTTGACCGAATCCAGCAGATCTTCTGCGTGGGCGACCGCCGAGAGCGACGCGCCGATCAGTCCTGCCACGAGCACTTTCTTGAAGAGAGTCAATTTCATGTTTTGTTTGCCTTTGTCCGAGTTTTTATCGGTAATCTGAAGTGCCGCGATGATAGCGAAAACGCCACGACTGCTTCAGATCGATTCCTCATGTGGTTATGAGAACGGGTAGGGATGCTTCGCGCGTCATACAGCGGCTGGCTGGCGCGACAGCGCTTCCACGCACTCTGTCACGAGCGCGGGTCCGCGATAAATGAGGCCCGTGTAGATCTGCACGAGCGATGCCCCCGCCGCCAGTTTTTCACGCGCGTCATCGCCCGACATGATGCCGCCCACGCCGATGATCGGCACGGCATTGCCCAATTCCACGCGCAACTTTCGGATCACCGCATTCGACGCCTCGAACACCGGCTTGCCGGACAGACCACCAGCTTCATCGCTGTGTTTCATGCCGGTCACAGCGGTGCGTGACAGCGTGGTGTTGGTGGCGATCACGCCGTCGATCTGATGACGCAGCAACGTGGCGGCGATCTCCTTGATCTGCTCATCGTCGAGATCGGGCGCGATCTTGAGCGCGAGGGGCACGAGCTTGCCGTGCATGTCGGAAAGACGTTGCTGTTTGTCCTTCAGCGCACCGAGCAGTGCGTCGAGTTCGCCCGCGCCTTGCAACTGGCGCAGGTTCTTCGTGTTCGGCGACGAGATGTTGATGGTCACGTAGCTCGCGAACGGATACACGCGCTCGAGGCAATACAAATAATCTTCGGCGGCCCGTTCGATGGGTGTATCGGCATTCTTCCCGATATTCAGCCCCAGAATCCCGCGATACCGCGCCGCCTGCACGTTCTCGACGAACTGATCGACGCCGCGGTTATTGAAGCCGAGCCGGTTGATGAGCGCTTGCGCATCCGGCAGCCGGAACATGCGCGGGCGCGGATTGCCGGGCTGGGCGCGCGGCGTGACCGTTCCCACTTCGATGAACCCGAACCCCAGCGACGCCAGCCCGTCAATACACGCGCCGTCCTTGTCCAGCCCGGCCGCGAGCCCGACCGGATTGCGGAAGTTCAGGCCCATGACGGTGCGCGGGGAGTCGGGCGCGCGCTCGGCGAGCATGCCGGACAAACCGGTGCGGCCGGCGGCGCCGAGCATGCGCAGCGTCAGATGGTGGGCATCTTCCGCATCCATGCGAAAAAGTTGCGCGCGGGCAAGCGGGTAGAGGGAACTGAACACGAGGAGAGGCCGGAACGGCAAAAATTGAGACGCGCCATTTTAACGGCTTTAATGGCGACGGCCGAAAAGCTGTGTCGGAACGTTGAATTTCGCGGAAAAATCCGTTTGGGGCGGACCTGGCAGTAACCCGGCGCGTGCCGCCGTTAGCGACGCGGTTTGTCAGCGGCCATCTTGCCGGGCATCGGCGGCGTTCCGGCGGAGTGCATCGTAAGGGGATCGAGCAGATCCCAGCGGCCATCGATCAATCCTTCTAATGGCCGGAAGTTCGCCTTGTATGCCATCTTTTCGCTCTCGCGAATCCAGTAGCCAAGGTACACGAAAGGCAGGTCGAGGCTGCGCGCCTGCTCGATTTGCCACAGGATGTTGTAGGTGCCAAAGCTCGTGTGCGGCATGTCCGGCTCGAAGAATGTGTACACCGAAGACAAGCCGTCACCCAGGATGTCGATCATGCTGATCATGCGCAGCACGCCTTTCGCGGGTGGATCGTCGCTGGGCTTGCCGTCGTCGCTTTCCGTGCTCGCGGCAGCTTCGACCGGCGCCACCGGCTCGCGAAATTCCACCAGGCGCGAATTGATCCGGCTTTGCAGCAGAAATTGCTCGTACTGGTCGCGGCTATCGCGATCCATGCCGCCGCCTGCGTGCCGCGCCGACTGATAGCGCATGTAGAGCGCGTAATGTTCTTCGTCGTAGTGAAGCGGAGCCACACTCGCGACCAGGTCGCCGTGCTGTTTCCAGACGCGCCGCTGGGTGCGGTTGGGCTTGAATCCATCGATAGGCAAACGCACCGGCACGCACGCCCGGCAACCGTCGCAATAAGGCCGGTACGTGAACACGCCCGAGCGCCGGAAGCCGGCCTTGACGAGTTCGGTGTAGACGTCGGAGTTGATCAGGTGACTGGGCGTCGCCACCTGCGAGCGGGCGATGCGCCCGTCGAGGTAGCTGCAGGGATACGGCGCCGTTGCATAGAATTGCAACGCCGAAAGCGGTGAAAGCGGCAGCTCATTGGGGTGAGTCACGTTGGCAGCTCTCGTTCTAAACGTCTGTCGCCTCGTTGTGTTGCCGGCCTGACGTTGCCGGCCAAACAAGGCACTGTGTTCGAAATACTCGATCCTGCGTTGAATTGTCTTGCCGTCGCGATTGGCTCGGGCGCTCTCAGCTTTCCGCATTGACCCCAAGCGTGGCGAGCAGTGCCGACTTGTCGAACTGCCAGGGAATCGGCGGCTCGAACACGGCGTAGCGAAGGTGTCGCAGAAATGCCTTCCGCGTGATCTCGCGCCCGCCCAGCGAGGCCAGATGCGACGTGTTCTGCTGGCAGTCTATCATCTCTATTTTATGGTGGCGCAAGTGTCCGACGAGTGCCGCGAGCGCGATTTTTGATGCATCAGTGCGGTGCGCGAACATCGATTCGCCGAAAAATATCCGCCCGAACGACACGCCGTAAAGACCGCCCACGCGCCTGCCCTCGAACCAGCTTTCAATGCTGTGCGCGCGTCCGTCGCGGTGTAAAGACGAATACGCCTCCACGATGTCCGCCGTGATCCACGTGCCGCGCTGGCCTTCACGCGGCGTCTGCGCGCACGCGCGCATCACGCCGGCGAAATCGTGATCGACGCGAATTTCCCACGCTGCGTCCTTTAATACCCGCCGCAGCGTCTTGCGAAGTGAATCCGAGACCTTGAATTCATCCGGAATCAGGACCATGCGGGGGTCCGGGCTCCACCAGAGGACGGGCTGGCCATCGGAATACCAGGGGAAAATTCCGTGCTGATAGGCATCGATCAAACGTGAGCTTTGCAATTCGGCGCTCGCCGCGAGCAAACCGGGCGCGCCGCTCGCCTCGCCGAGTGCGCGCTCGACGGGCGGAAACGGATCGTCGGATGCGAGCCATGGAACCATGATGCGGGGCGGCGCTCAGCCTTCGCGCAGTGAGCGGAAGATGTCGCCGGTGTGCAGCGAATAGGTGCCGGCGGCGCGATCGGCAAAAAAGAAACGCAGCGTCTGGCCGACGGTCGGGAACGCAATTTCGTCCCAGGGAATCTCGCTTTCATCGAAGAGTTTCACTTCGAGGCTTTCCTCGCCGGCATCGATATCCAGATCGAGCAAACGCGCCAGATAAAACAGATGCACCTGATGCACATGCGGCACGTTCAGCAGCGTGAAGAGGCTCTGGATCTCGACGCGTGCGCCGGCCTCTTCCAGCGTCTCGCGCGAGGCGCCTTCGCTGGTCGTCTCGTTCATTTCCATGAAACCCGCCGGCAGCGTCCAGAAGCCGTAGCGCGGTTCGATCGCGCGGCGGCACAGCAGAACCTTGTCGTCCCAGACAGGGACGGTTCCGACCACGTTGCGCGGATTCTGATAATGCACCGTGCCGCAGTTGCCGCAGACGAAACGTTCGCGGTTGTCGCCGGGAGGCACAAGCAGGCTAACTTCGTGGCCGCAGACGGAGCAGAATTTCATAGGGGAGAAGTCTGAAAGTGTCGTGCGAGTGTATCACCGAGGCCGGGGCGCGCGGACGGGTCGCGGCCGCGTTGCGGTTGCATCGGCGACTTGTCCGGATGGTCTATGGCCCCGGATCGGGTGCGAGCGGGCGGACGCTTCTGGCTACAATATAAGTCCTTCGGATGCGGCGCTTTTTTTGCGTCGTCCATTTCACGGTCACTAACTCATCCTGCCGATGTCCACCACGCCCGCCGCATCACGCCCGCCGATGTTGTCCACCGCCGACGCGCTCGCCACCTTGCTCGCGGCCGCGCGCCGGGTGGACGGCACGGAAACCGTCGACTGCTTCGACGCGCTCGGCCGCGTGCTCGCCGCCGACGTGGTGTCGCCGCTCGACGTGCCGCCCATGCGCACGAGCTCCATGGACGGCTACGCGGTGCGGGCGGCGGATCTCGCCGGGGCTTCCGGCTCTAACGGTGTGACGCTCCCCGTGTCGCAGCGCATTCCGGCCGGCGCCATAGCCGAGCCGCTGGCCGCCGGCACGGCCGCGCGGATATTTACGGGTGCGACCGTGCCGCCGGACGCGGACGCCATCGTGATGCAGGAAATGGTTCGTCTCGATAACAACGGCGCAAGCTTCTCGCAGGCTCCGGCAGAAGGCGAGTGGATCACCCGGCAAGGCGCTGATATCCGTCGCGGCGCTGTCATCCTGGCCGCCGGGACGCGGCTCACACCGCAGGCATTGGGGCTGGCAGCATCGGTGGGATGTGCTGCGCTCGACGTCGTGCGGCGCGTGCGCGTGGCCGTGTTTTTCACCGGCGACGAACTCACCACGCCCGGCGAGCCGCTGCGCCCGGGCGCGATCTACAACTCGAACCGGTACACCTTGCGCGCGCTGCTCGCCGCGATTGGCTGCGAGGTGACGGACCTTGGAATCGTGCCGGACCGGCTCGACGCGACCCGCGAGACGCTGCGGCGGGCGGCACGCGATCACGACCTGATTCTCACGTGCGGGGGGGTGTCGGTGGGGGAGGAAGATCACGTCAAGCCCGCCGTGGAAGCCGAAGGGCGCATTTCCATGTGGCAAATCGCGATGAAACCCGGCAAACCGCTAGCGTTCGGCGCGGTCAGGCGCGAGGCTTCCCGGGCGGAAGACGAGGCGTTTTTTATCGGCTTGCCGGGGAATCCGGTTTCGAGTTTCTGCACGTTCCTGCTGTTCGTGCGGCCGTTTATCCTGCGACTGGCGGGCGTGGACGCGGTCGAACCGCGCGTGTATTCCATGCGGGCGGATTTCACGCAGAAAAAGGGTGATCGCCGCAACGAATTCCTGCGCGCCCGTGTGAACGCCGCCGGCGGTCTCGACGTGTTCGGCAACCAGAGTTCGGCGGTGCTGACATCGACGGTATGGGGTGACGGACTGATCGATAACCCTCCGGACCACGCCATCCAGGCCGGCGAAATCGTGCGTTTTATCCCGTTTTCAGAACTGATGCGTTGAAGGCAATCATGAAAGTCGAGTTGCGGTTTTTTGCGAGCGTGCGTGAAGCGCTCGGTGTGGCAAATGAAAGTGTCGAAGTGCCGGACGGCGTTGCCAACGTTGGCGATGTCCGTGCCTGGCTGCGCGCGCGCGGCGGCGTGTGGGCCGAGACGCTGGGGGAAGGGCGGTCGCTGCGCATGGCTTGCAACCACGAGATGACGGACCCGTCGCGGCGCATCACGGACGGCTGCGAGGTCGCGTTTTTCCCTCCGGTCACAGGCGGCTGAGATGACCCGGATTCGCGTGCAGGAAACCGATTTCGATATCAGCGCCGAGGTCGCCGCACTACGTGCCGACAACCCCAAGGTCGGCGCGGTTGCATGTTTTGTCGGGACGGTTCGTGATCTGAACGAAGGCCATACCGTCCAGGCCATGGAACTGGAACACTATCCCGGCATGACCGAAAAGGCGCTCGAAGCGATTGCAGGCGAGGCGCGCGGGCGCTGGCCAGGATCGGATGTGTTGATCGTGCATCGGGTGGGAAAGCTGCTGCCGCTCGATCAGATCGTGCTGGTCGCGACGACCGCGGTGCATCGGGCGGAAGCGTTCGAATCGTGCGCGTTCGTGATGGATTACCTGAAAACGCAGGCGCCGTTCTGGAAGAAAGAGAAGACCGAGCACGGCGAGAAATGGGTCGATGCACGCGAATCCGACGACGCCGCGCGTGCGCGATGGGGCGCCGCAGCCCGCTGATCAGGACATGTCGCTGCCTGTGTCCGTCACATTTACGGGAAACGACGTAGCACCGCTGCGATCGCGCAGATGCTCCGCCGCTTCCGTTTCCCGCTCACCTCTGCGCAAGCGCCTGAGCGACGCCAGCAGCGCAACCTGTGCCTCGGGAATGCGATAGTCCCAGCCAAACTTGCTCAACTGCAGGCTTTGCGCAATGCGCAGCGCCGGTTCCATGAACTGGACTGCGGCGGCCGGTTCGTACCGGCTTTCGACGGTATCAAGAAATAGCGTGATCCAGCGCGCAAAGTGCTGCGGTTCGATATCGCCAAGTGGCCGGTGCGCTTCCTGCACGTTGCCGCGATAGTCCTTCGTCCCGAGCACGAGGCTCGACCAGAAAGTCGTCATTTTCGCGAGATGAGCGTCCCAGCGCCCTGCCAGCTCACGCGCGAAGATCGGGCCGAGCAGCGGATCTTCATCTACACGCCGGTAGAAAACTTCAACGAGTTCGCGGATGTTAGCTTCGCTGGCCTGCGAGGCGCGAACAGGCGGCGTGGGCTGGACTGCGGAATCGGTCATGGCTTGAATGCGTTTCGTGCAATGGTTGAAGCGGCTGAACCCGCGTTTTATACCGGCCCTTTATTCGCGGACCAAGCCTCAGAACAAGGGCGATTTCGAAGAAAAGTGAATAAATGGGAAATTTGTCGCAGAATAGCGCCCATGCCGTGAAATACGGTTTCACGTTCTCCTGCGAGTTGGCGTCTCATGATAATCGACGTTTCAGCGTGAAACCTCCGTCGTGTCAGCGACGGCTTGCCGCGGCGACGATGACGCTCGAGCCGAGTCCGGATATACGCATGTCGGCTCCGGCCCCTACGTTCAGCCTTCCATCGCCGCGCCGCGCGGTTTCCCCGTGTGCGTGCCCGACCACCCTTGGCGCGCGATCCCTGCGCGTGAACGGCGCCGCCAACGCGCCACCTTTCAAATCGATGCGCCCGCCCATGCGGCATCGAAGCGCGACTGAATAACGCGATTGTTACGCGATTACCCTAATGCGACTAACCGATTACACCGACTATTCCCTGCGCGTCATGCTCTACCTGGCCGTGCGCCCGGAAGGACTGGCGACGATCCAGGAAATCTCGGAGGCGTACGGCATCTCGAAGAATCATTTGATGAAAGTGGTGCAGCGGCTTGGAGAACTGGGCTGGGTCGAAACGCTGCGCGGCCGTAACGGCGGCCTGAGGCTCGACCCTCGTACGCCGCTTCTGACCATCGGCGAGGTAGTACGCAAGACAGAAAATGATTTTTCCATCGTCGGTTGCTTCGCCGGGGACCATGAAGCGCACCGGCATTGCGTGATCCAGTCGCACTGCCAGTTGAGAGGCGTGTTTGCGGCGGCGCGCGATGCTTTCCTCGCCGAGCTCGACCGGCATACCATAGGGGATCTGGCGTCGCCGGCGGACGAGCTGGCGGGTTTGCTCGGTATCGTGCGGTTCATGCCTCACCCAAGCTCGGACAAAGGCGGATCGGGTCAGAGCGCCGGCCGAACTTAGGCCTTCTGCTACCTGCTCCAAAGCTCCCGCATCCTCGGCTTCCCTCGCGCCCGATTTAACGATTTATCCAAAAAATTGCCGTTTTCGGGCACCGAAGCGCTTGAAAGTGCCGGATCGCGCCTCATTTTGAATACATCCCATTTGGAGGTCTCAATATGAGAATCGACAAGCTCACGACCAAGTTTCAGGAAGCACTGGCCGACGCGCAGAGTCTCGCCGTCGGCAACGACAATCAATACATCGAACCGGTTCATCTGCTTGCTGCGCTGATTGCGCAACAGGACGGTTCGGCTCGCTCGCTGCTCTCGCAGGCGGGCGTTCAGGTTCAGGCGCTGGAAACCGCATTGAAAGACGCGATGACGCGTTTGCCGCAAGTCCAGGGCACGGACGGCAACGTCCAGGTCAGCCGCGACCTTGCCGGCTTGCTGAACAGCGCGGATAAAGAAGCGCAAAAGCTCAACGATACTTTCATTGCGAGCGAGATGTTCCTGCTCGCAGTTGCCGATGACAAAGGCGACGCGGGCCGTCTTGCCAAGCAGCATGGCTTGACGCGCAAGGCGCTCGAAGCCGCGATCAACACCGTGCGCGGCGGCGGCCAGGTGCATAGTCAGGATGCCGAAAGCCAGCGCGGCGCGCTCAAGAAATACACCGTCGACCTGACCGAGCGCGCTCGCGCCGGGAAGCTCGATCCGGTGATTGGGCGTGACGACGAAATCCGCCGTTCCATCCAGATCCTGCAACGGCGGACGAAGAACAATCCGGTGCTGATCGGCGAGCCGGGCGTGGGCAAGACCGCCATCGTGGAAGGTCTTGCGCAACGGATCGTGAACGGCGAAGTGCCGGAATCGCTCAAGAGCAAGCGCGTGCTTTCGCTCGACATGGCCGCGTTGCTGGCCGGCGCGAAGTATCGTGGGGAGTTTGAGGAGCGGCTCAAGGCCGTGCTGAGCGACATCGCGAAGGACGAAGGGCAGACCATCGTCTTCATCGATGAAATCCATACCATGGTCGGCGCCGGCAAGGCCGAAGGCGCGATGGACGCGGGCAACATGCTCAAGCCGGCGCTCTCGCGCGGCGAGCTGCATTGCATCGGTGCGACCACGCTTGACGAATATCGCAAGTACATCGAAAAGGACGCGGCGCTCGAACGCCGTTTCCAGAAGGTGCTCGTCGACGAACCTTCGGTGGAAGCGACCATTGCGATCCTGCGCGGCTTGCAGGAAAAGTACGAACTGCATCACGGCGTGGAGATCACCGATCCCGCGATCGTCGCAGCGGCGGAGTTGTCGCATCGCTACATCACGGACCGTTTCCTGCCGGACAAGGCTATCGACCTGATCGATGAAGCCGCGTCGCGCATCAAGATGGAAATCGATTCGAAGCCTGAAGAGATGGACCGGCTCGACCGTCGTTTGATCCAGTTGAAGATCGAGCGCGAAGCTGTGAAGAAGGAGAAGGACGAAGCATCGCAGAAGCGCCTGCAATTGATCGAAGAGGAAATCGAGCGGCTGGATCGCGAGTATTCCGACCTCGAGGAAATCTGGATGGCAGAAAAAGCCGCCGTGCAGGGCAGCGCGACGCTGAAGGAAGAGATCGAGAAAGTGCGCGCGGATATCGTGCGTTTGCAGCGCGAAGGCAAGCTCGAGAAGGTCGCCGAATTGCAGTACGGCAAGCTGCCCGGGCTCGAGGCGCAATTGAAGCAGGTGACGCAGGCCGAGACCGCCGAGCAAAGCAATCCCACGCGGCCGCGCCTGTTGCGCACGCAAGTCGGTGCTGAAGAGATCGCGGAAGTCGTGTCGCGTTCGACCGGCATTCCTGTGTCGCGGATGATGCAGGGCGAGCGTGACAAGCTGCTGCAGATCGAGGCCAAGCTGCATGAACGCGTCATCGGTCAGGACGAAGCGATTGGCGCCGTGGCCGATGCAATCCGCCGCTCACGCGCCGGTTTGTCGGACCCGAACCGGCCGTATGGTTCGTTCCTGTTCCTCGGGCCGACGGGCGTGGGCAAGACCGAGTTGTGCAAGGCGCTCGCCGCGTTCCTGTTCGATTCGGAGGATCACCTGATTCGTATCGACATGAGCGAGTTCATGGAGAAGCACAGCGTCGCCCGTTTGATCGGCGCACCGCCGGGTTATGTCGGTTATGAAGAGGGCGGGTATCTGACCGAGCTCGTGCGGCGCAAACCGTACAGCGTGATCTTGCTCGATGAAATCGAGAAGGCGCATCCGGACGTGTTCAACGTGCTGCTGCAAGTGCTCGACGACGGTCGCATGACCGACGGGCAAGGGCGCACCGTGGACTTCAAGAATACGGTGATCGTGATGACATCGAATCTTGGATCGCACGTGATCCAGTCGATGGTCGGCGAGCCGCACGAAGCGGTGAAGGACGCCGTGTGGGAAGAGGTCAAGCTGCACTTCCGGCCGGAGTTCCTGAATCGTATCGATGACGTCGTGGTGTTCCATTCGCTCGACCGCAGCAACATCCAGTCGATCGCGAAGATCCAGTTGCAACGGCTACATGAACGGCTTGCGAAGCTGGAGATGCAGCTGGATGTATCGGACGCGGCACTCGAGTTGGTCGGCAAGGTGGGTTACGACCCGGTGTTCGGCGCGCGGCCCTTGAAGCGCGCGATCCAGCAGCAGATCGAGAACCCGGTCGCGAAGCTGATCCTGGCCGGCAAGTTTGGGCCGAAGGACGTGATCCCTGTGGATGTTCGGGACGGGGAGCTGGTGTTCGATCGCGTCGTGCATTAAGACGCTTTGGTGATGCGATGAAACGCCCGATGAGGTTTATCGGGCGTTTTTTTTCGTGGTTGGAGCAAGAGCGTGTTTGGGTATACCCCGTTAGCGAACTTTGGGCATCGTGATAATCTGCGACCAAGTTATCTGACGTCGTATCTAAAAAGCGTCTCTCATACTTGAAAGTCCTCCGTTATAAAAGGCGAAAGTCATAGGACGTCCGTTCTAATCACCTCCAACTCACATCATTTCATGACGAAACTGAACTTCTTGTTGGCAGCGACAGTCGCGTGCGCCGCGTCGGTGAACGTCTACGCCAAGACCAGCGATCAGGCGTCCCTTGACTCTGCCGTCAGGCGCCTGCATGCCGCGATGATCGCGGCCAACGGCGCCGAACTCAAAGCGCTGACCACCTCGACTTTGAGCTACGGTCATTCGAACGCTTCGGTTCAGAACCAGCAGGTTTATATCGATACGATCACGAGCGGGAAGACGCACTACAAGCGCATCGACCTGACCGAGCCGAGCGTGACGCTCGCGGGCGATAACGCCATCGTCCGGGATCATTTTTCGACAACGGTGGAAAGCGACGGCCAGCAGACCGATGTCGAACTCGATCAGTTGATGGTCTGGAAGAAGGGCGGCAACGGCTGGAAGCTGCTCGCGCGCCAGGGTTTCAAGCATTGACGAAAAAGGGCAACGGATTACTCCGATGCCCCTTCGTCACTTCAAGCAAACACAATAAAGAGAAGAACCCTCAAGCCTTCGGCTCTTCATTCTTGCCGAACAGGCCGCCCAGACCGCCGAGCGAACCCAGCACGCTGCCGAGATCAAGCTTGCCGTCCGCCGGCACTTCGCCGTTCGGCGTTGCCTTGTCGACGAGTTGCGGCAGCACGGAGGCCAGCATGCCGCTCAACTGATCGCCCGACACACCTGCCTTCTGTGCGAGATCGCTGACTGCGCCCGACCCGAGCACGTTGGTCAGGGTGTCCGAGCTGATCGGCTTGTTTTCGCCATGACCGATCCATGACGACACCACATCACCTGCGCCATTTTCATGGAAGCGCTGGATCAGGCCGGTCAGGCCGCCTGGCTGGTTGTTGATGAATTCCATGGCGACAGCGACCAGACCGGCCGGTGCTGCGCCGCCACCTTCCGGTGACGATTTGCCGAAGGAGGAGGCGAGGGTATCGAGTAGGCTCATGGCTGTCTCTCTGAAAAGCGATACGGGTTGGGTATATCGCCCGGTTGTGTTGCAGTGACCGGGCGAACAAGGCGCCGTCCGTCAGGACAACGCGTGTTCTGCTGCAAAACGACCTGAGTGCGCTGAAGTTCGAGCGTCGTGTTTGTGTCCGTTTCACGAACGACACGCCCTTGCATCAAGTCAACGGCGCGCGAAAGAAACGCGCCGCTGTACTCAGGTTGCAGCCGCGTCGCTCGCGGCTTTCTTCTTCTTTGACTTCTTCGATGCCTTGGCGCCGCTCGCGCCAGATGCTGCATCGGCGCTGGCGGTGGTCGACCCGCTGGCGGCGTCGGCGGCTTTTGCTTTCTTCGATTTCTTCGCTTTCGGAGCCGATGCCGCGTCCGGCGTGACGGCAGGCGTGGTGGCCGTGGTCGCTGCAGGAGAGGTTGCGGCGGTGGCGGCGGCCGAAGACTTCACCGTCGATTTGCCCGGCGCGGCGCTCGTGCTGGTTGCAGGCGTCTTGGAGGGCTTCACGCCGGTTGGCGGCGCGGATGAACCACCGATGGTCAGCCCGGCTTCTTCCAGATGTCCTACGGACTTCGTGCCGAGCCCTTTCACGCGATTGGCGAGATCGTCGGCGTTCTTGAACGGGCCGTTCGCAGTCCGTTCGTCGATGATCGCCTTCGACTTCACCGGCCCGAGCCCTTTGATCGCTTCAAGCGAGGCCTCGTCGGCGGTGTTCACGTCAGTGGCGGCGAATGCCGCGCCCATCGACAACGAAAAGGCCAGAAACAACATCAACAGCTTTTTAAGCATGACAAGTGCTCCAGGTTGAAAACAGAAGGAGAAATCAGTGTCTCAGTGCCGCCCCGACTTTACTGGAAGCCTGGCCAGAAAGTCCAACTAGCATAGGACAAAACGACCGCCAGCATAATGGCGGCAACCGTGAATCGGTTCGGGCAGCATTAATTTTGACAACATCGCCGGATATCATTTTGCTGCGGCAGCGCTTTCGCTGCAGCGTTTCAATTCTCTTTTGCGATTATCACCAGACGCGTGGCGGATCGGGACGGTCCTGTCGAGATTTAACAGTTTTTGAATGTCGCTGCGATTAATCTGTCTTTTGTCTTATGAAAATTATCAACAAAATCCGCCTTCGATCAGCCCTTGGTTTTGATTTTCACGAATGCGCCGCGAACCTCGAATTTCACGGAGTCGACGACTTCGCCGTGTTTATCGATGAGATCCAGCGTGTGATGTCCCGGCCACGGCAACCATGCCATGCGTTGTGCGCGTCCGGCCGGCTTGCCGTCCAGACGCCACGTGCTGCCCGAAGGCGCGCCTTGTCCGCTTTCGAACCAGACGCGCTGGCGGGCCGCGGGAATGTCGGGGTCGAGCGCGAAGATCGTGCCGTCGGTCGGCGTAGAGATTCGCGCCGCGCCGGAGTTATCCGCACCCTTTATGGTTCCCTCAGCATTCGCCGATAACCCGATCCGCGACATCTGCGTGCCGCTCAGGAACCAGTCGTCGCGCGCCGGTTCGATATCGTTCTGATACGTGATCTTCGTGCGCACCACGCCTTCGGGCGCAGCGGGCGCGCGGCTCGGCGTCTGCCGGTGCAGGTAGTTGACGAGCGCGGCCCACACGGGCGCGGCGCCCGTCACGCCGGAGACGTCCCACATCGGCGCGCCGTCGGCGTTCCCGACCCACACGCCGACCGTATAGCGCGACGTATAACCGACCGCCCAGTTGTCGCGCATGTCCTTGCTCGTGCCGGTCTTGACGGCGCTGAAAAAGCGCGTGGCGAGCACGCTGTCGAAGCCGAACGTACGCGTGCGGGCGTTGTTGTCGGCAAGGATGTTCGTCACGATAAAGCTCGCCTGCGGGCTGAAGATACGTGTTCCGGGCACGGCGGCAGGATGCACCGCCGCGTCGGACATCGAACCGGAGGTGCCCCCGTTCGCAAGCGTGCGATACGCGTTCGTGAGCGATGCAAGTGTCACGTCGGCGCTCCCCAAAGCGAGGCTGAAGCCGTAGTAATCGCCGGCCTGCGTGAGCGGCAATCCGAGCGAGACCAGCGTCTTCGCGAACTTGTGCGGCGTGACCATCACGAGCGTACGCACGGCCGGCACGTTCAGCGATGACCCGAGCGCCGTGCGCATGCTCACCCAGCCCTTGAAATCGTGATCGTAGTTCTGCGGGATATACAGGCCGCCGCCGGTCGCGAGATCGAGTGGAGCGTCATCGAGCAAGGTGGCAGGCGTGAGACGTTTTTCATCGATGGCCTGAGCGTATAAAAATGGCTTGAGCGTCGAGCCGGCCTGCCGCAATGCGACGACCGCATCGACCTCCGGCGCATTCGATAACCCGCCCGCCGAGCCCACCCACGCGAGGATCTCGCCGCTGCGGTTATCGATCACGATGGCCGCCCCGTCGTGCACATTGCGTTGATGCGCGCGCGCGTTGAGTTCGAGCAGGGTGCGCGCGAGCGAATCGCGGGCGAAGCGCTGCAGGCGGGTGTCGATGGTGGACTTGATGCGCGCGCCGGCTTGCGGATGGACTTCATTCGCGATACGACGCGCGAAATGCGGCGCGAGCGATTCTGAATCGAACGAACGCTGCGCCGCCGATGCCGTGCGCGTGAGCGTCAACTGCACGTAGCTGTCGAGATTCACGCACGGGTCCAAAGTCGGCGTCTTAGCCCGGTTCATGTCGCGCAGGATTCCGCACGCCCGCGCCGAGACCTTCGCGTAATTCGCATTCGGCGCTCGCACGAGCGCCGCGGTCACAGCGGCTTCGCGCTCGTTCAAGCCGGATGGCGACTTGCCGAAGAGCGTCTGCGATAACGCGGACAGCCCCACGATCTCGCCGCGAAACGGCACGAGATTGAGATACGCCTCCAGGATCTGGTCCTTGCGCCACGCGTGATCGAGCCACAATGCGCCGACTGTTTGCGTCGCTTTTTCGGTAACCGATCTTCTGCCCGGCCGGCGATCGTCATCGATCAAACCGGTCAGTTGCATCGTCACCGTCGACGCACCCCGCGTGCGCGTGTTCCACAAGTTCGCCCATGCCGCGGCCGCGGCGCCGCGCCAGTCCACGCCGCTGTGCTCGTAAAAGCGCTTGTCCTCCGAGACCACGATCGCTTCGCGCAGCGCCGGCGATACATCCTGCAGCGCGACCCAGTCGCCGCGCCGTTCGGATGTATCGATGCGCGTGCGCTGCAGCGGCTCGCCATCGCGGCCAAGCAACACCCAGTCGGAACTGCGCCAGCCCGAGCGGACCTCGTCGAAGCTCGGCAGCGCGTAGGCCGAGCTGGCGAGCATGCATCCGAGAAGGGCGAGGGCGGCGCGTTTCATGGGTCTATTTTGCAGCGGCCGGTGATGAAGCAAGCGGCGCGACGACCACGGTCGCGTTTGGAACTGCACCGAACACGGACGGCGCGTACAGCGCTTCCACGCGCGTTGGCGGCAGCCCGAACGTGCCCGCGTTGTTCAGCCGGACCGTGTACTCGACCTGCAATTTGCCCTTCGGCAGATAGTCGTAATACGCGCGGTATCCATCGAAGCCACGTTCCACGAATGCCGGCCACGCGCCTTGCGCACTCTTTTCGCCTTCGGTTGCGGCCTCCGAGTCGCGGCCTAAACCGGAGCCGAGGATCGTCGCGCCAGCCGGGACCGGATCGTTCACGACAACCCACGTCATGTCGCTTTGCGCTTCGATATCAAGATGCACGCGCACAATGTCACCGCGCGACAGCGTGCCTTTGACGGCGGGATCGATGGGCGTCACAGTCTTCGTGATCCGATACCCCGCCGCGAACGGCGCCTTCAACGCAACGGCCGCGAGACTTTCCATGGTCGCCCATGGTTTGCCTGTTCCGTCCTGCGTGAGGGTGAGCGCACCCTTGTCCCAGGGCAATGTCACGCTGTGCGAGCCCGGTGTGTTCCACGCGATCGCTTTATCCACGCTGCCTAACGCAATGTGCGTCTGCCCTGTCACCGGCGTGCTTTCAAACACACGCGAGAAACGTTCGACAGCAAGTTTGCCCCACAGATTCGAAGTCGTGGTGTCCCACGCGCCGTTCTTCTGCAACGCCAGCAATCCGCCGATCAGCCTCGGCATTTCGTCCTTCCAGGAAGGGTTGTCGGCGAAAAGCAGCGCCATGCGCGCCGCGTTCGTTTCCGGGCCGGTCATGAGCCAGTAGAGGTCGTCATCAGCCGCGGTCGAGAACGTCAGGCGCGTACCCGAATACGTCATGCGGGCGCGCAGGATCTGATCGATTTGCGCGCGCTGGTCGTCGCGCTGGGCAATGCCGTCCACGCGGGAAAGGATCGCGTAGTAGTCGAGCAGCGCGGACGTCGGCCACTGGTTCGGCGCGATGGTGATCGAGCCGAGCATGCGCGGCTCTGCGAGACCGTATCGCGACAACGCTTCGATGGCCGAGAGTTTCACGAAGTCGAGGTCCTGACGCGGCGACCAGAACTTGCGCTGGATCTTGCCTTCCACGAAGTTCGTCAATGCGCCCGCGAGCTTGTCGCGAAGGTCATCAGGCAGGGCGTAGCGGCGATCCGCTTTGGATGCTTCGTCGCTGACCGCAAGCAGATACGCCGACAACGTCGGACTGCCGTATGGGCGCGAATCATCGGACGGCGGGAAGTAGTTCGCGAGGCCGTCGCTGTCCAGATACGACGGCATGCGTGCAATCACCGTCTTCCATTGCGTGAGGTCGTTGAGACCCAGCGATCGCGATGTCTGTTGCTCGAGGCAGCTATACGGATAGCGCTCGAACCAGCGGCGCACGCCGGGCAGGCCATCGGCGAGTCTTGGCTGCAAGGTCACAGCAATCCCGCCGCGAATCTGCCCGTCGGCGGATGCCACTGCAGTCTCCGGAGGCGCGACCGGCAGCGTGAACGTGCCATCGACTTGCGTCATGGTGGCCTGCTGGACGGTCACGGGGATGGCCGGCACGACGCGTTGCGTGAGCTTGATCGCATCGGCGGCTTTCGGACCGCCTTGCTCGGCTGCGTTCACCTGCCAGTTCAACGCGCCCGTCGCCGCCATGCCAATGGCGTCCGGCGTGTTGATCTCCCACGAGATTTCCTTCGATGAATCCGGCGCGAGTTCCACCGTTTGCGCCTTCAGATCGAGCGAAGGCACGTTCGGCGTGACGACAACCTGCATGGTGCGCGCGGTCGTGTTGCGCAGCGTGAAGAGCGCGCGGAACTGGTCGCCCACGCGCACGAGCGGCGGCAGGCCGGATATCAGTTGCAGGTCCTGCGTGCTGCGTATCGATGCGCTCCCGGTACCGAACTGCCCGGCGCCAACCGCCCCGATCGCAACGATACGGAAGCTCGTCAACGCATCGTTCAAAGGCACGTCGACCGACGCTTCGCCGGTTGCATCGAGCGTCAGGCGCGGATTCCAGAGCAGGAGCGTATCGAAGAGTTCGCGTGTGGCGCTGTGTCCGCCGCCGCCGCCCGCCGGCACCGCCTTGCGCCCGAAGTGACGCCGTCCGATGATCTCCATTTGCGCCGTCGATGTCTCCACGCCATATGCGCGCCGTTGCAGCATGGCGTCGAGCACGTTCCAGCTTTGATTCGGCATGAGTTCGAGCAGGGCTTCATCGACAGCGGCGAGCGCGATCTGCGTGCCGGCCGGCGCAGGCTTGCCGTCCGGCAACGTCACGCGAACCTTCACATGCGCCTTCGAACGCACGGCGTACGACTTTGCGTCGGGCGTCACCGTGACGCCCAGCTTGTGCACGGCCGTACCCACCTTGATCTCGCCGAGACCGTACCGGAAAGCGGGCTTCGACAAATCGACGAGCGGCGTGGGCGCCTCATATTGCCGGCCTTCGTACCAGAACGCATGCGCCCAGTCGAGCGGCGCTTTCCAGCCCCACGTGAAGAACGAATACCACGGCACTTCATGAATCCGGCCACGAATCGCGAGTACGGAGACATACACGTTCGGCCCCCACGTGTCCTGGACCTTCAATTCGATGGTCGGGTTCTTTCCGTCCAGTTCGACGACCTTCGTTTCCACGATCCCTTCACGTTCCACGGCCACGAGCGCGGTCGCAAAGCGGAACGGCATGCGCACCTGGAAGCGCGCGGTTTCGCCGGGTTCGTAGCTGGTCTTCTCGGGCAATACGTCGATACGATCCGTGTTCTCGCCGCCGAACCAGAGCTGGTCTTCCCGCGTGACCCAAACCGATGTCGTCGCGTTCGCGACACGTCCGTCACCGTCTTTCGCAATCGCGATCAGGTCGACGTTGCCCGCTTCCTTGAGTTTTGCATCGCAGGAAAGCAGCCCGTGGTCATCGCTCTTGCCGCTGCACAGCGTGCCGAGGTCCTTGATTTCGGTGTGGTTGTCGTAGGCGTAAAAACCGCCGACCATGCGTTTGCGCGAACTCGTCATGGTGCGCGCAACGCCGCGTATTTCCAGCGCAACGCCGGCGCGCGGCTTGCCCTGCAAATCGACGGCGAGCGCCTGCACCGGCACTGCGTTCCCGACCGATACCCAGTCGCCCGCCTTGATGCCAGCAGCCACCGCCGCAGGCCAGAGCGTCGCGTCGCCGCGCAGCGTCTGGATCTCGCCGTTCGGGTCCGCGAAGGTCGCTTCCAGCGCGAGCCGTTTGGGCGCCTCGACCACGGGCAGCGATTTCAGCGTGAGCGTGCCCGTGCCGTTACGGTCAAGTGTGAGCGCGGTTTTATCGGCGACGAGTTTTGCCGTCGATGTATCTTCCTGCGCGCTCGAGTTGTCGTCGTCGCCTTCCGTTGCGGGCGCGCTTGCGCCATCGTCCGCAGGCTTTTTGTACGGCGCGAAGCTGAACGAATCGAATTGCGATGCAAACGGCGGCGATGTGTCTTTCATCAACGCCGACACTTGGACAGGCAGATTCGATGCCGGTCCGCCCGATACATATTCGATCTGCACCGCGAGCGGCGCTTCTTTGGCGGCGACAAGCGCGCCCGTCTTCTGGTCGCGAATCCCGATCGATCCCTTGAACACCGGAAGGCGGAATTCTTCTACGCGGAAACTGCCTGTATCGACGCTCATTCGGCCAGAACCGGCGCTTGAATCGTCGTCATCGTCGCCGGCGTTGGCCTTGCCGTCGTCGAGCGTCACGCTATATTCGCCGAGCTTCGCGGCGGCGGGAATCGGGAAGGTCGAATCGGCGCTGTGATCGGCGGCCCACTTGAGCGGCAGGTGATAGGTCTGGCCGCTGCCCAGATGACGGATCGTCACGCGCGACGGCATATGCGACGGGAACGCAAAACCGCTGAGCGTTTCCTCGCGCATCAGATGTTTCATGGATACCGTTTCGCCGGCGCGCAAGAGCGTCCGGTCGAACACGGTCGTGGCGCGGGTGGTCTGGTCGCGGCTCATGTCGGTCGGAACGTTGAAACGCCAGCTTTCGATACCGCGATTCCAGTCCGAGCGCACGAACGCCATGTCGGGACCGGTCTTCGGATCGTCCACACGTGCCGAGACGAAAAAGCCCGACCATTCCAGACTCTGTTCATCGCATTCGGCAGCCGCGGCGAGCGGCTTGTTCACGTTTGCAATGCCTTGCGCGTTCGTCGTTGCCGTGGCGATCTGTTCGCCATTGCAATCGCTGATGTCGACCTGCGCGTTGGGCACCGGCTTGCCGCTGTCGAGCGCAGTCACCCAAACGATGCTGTTCTCGCGCCCTTGCTTGAAATGCACGCCGAGGTTTGTCACAAGCACCGACGTACGCACGTACATGGCCTGCGGCTTGCCAAGGAGCGACGCGCCAAGCGCCGGCGACGCCATTTCGACCACGTAAAATCCCGGCTTCATGATCGGAATGCCGACCACTTCAAACGGACGCAGGGACTTCGGATCGGCCTGCGGCACGCTCAACGTCTCGACGCCCGGTTGCTTTGCGAGCAGCGACAACGAGCGGATATCGATCTGCGGATTTTTCGCTGTGCTCCCCACCGCGTAGACCGGCTTGATGCCGTTGTGCAGCGCCTGCGGCATCTGCTTCTCGATCTGCGAAACGGACATCGAAAAGCCGTCGAACTGGTCGACGGTCTTCATCCATCGGCGAATATCCGTATCGGCGTCCACGCGCAGTTTCGTCACGCTCGATGCTCCCGCGTTCAAGCCGCTGACCTTCAGGTCGGCTTCTACATGACGCAGCGTGACGGGCAACATGGCGGGCATGTTCGGTTCGGCGAAGCGCTCGATGATCCCGAATGTCGACGATGAAAACTTCGCCAGCGGTGGCATGGGAGCGGTCGCGGTCCTCAGCGGGAAGAGATCTGCGTTCGACAACTCACGGCCGCTCGCGTCCTTCAACCCACCAGGCAGTTCAATCGATAGATCCGCGTGTTCCGGCAACGGCGCCGCGAACTCGACCGTGCTGATCTCGCTATCCTTTTCGTCGGGATCGAAGGTCGGCGTTGCGTTGCCGCCCGGGCCACGCAGCGTGATCTTCGCGGCGTCGGTGCGCAGTACAGGCGAGTTGAAGCGGATGCGCAACGGGCGCAGCGGCGTGCAGGGCGCTTTTGCGTTTTCACGTTCGCAAGAGAAACTTGCGGTGAAGGGGGCGCGGACATCGAAGTCGAAACGTTTTTCCACGTCGTTCGCGAGACCGCTCGGGCCCGCGACGCCACGGCCATAGACGAGTTGCATCTTCGTGGCCGAGGGCAGGGTCTGCTGGCAGGCGAGCGTGAGGACGCGTGCACTGTCTTTTTCAAGGCGGAAGTGCTTGAGCAAGGCGGTGCGTGCGGTGGCATCGATGGACTTGACGGGAATGCGGTTACCCAAGCCGTTCGATTCGCACCAGATGTTTTGCAGCGCGGAGGCTTCCGTTGCCGGGCCGTTGAGCCTTACCACAAAGAACTGGTTCTCTTCGATGTCGCCATACCCCGGCATCACGCTCAGGACAAACGGGCCGCCCGTTTCGAAGCGATATTCGCGCGGTCCGGTAAGCGCGTTTCCAGCGTTTGATTTGAGGCCGTCGTTGAGCGCCACCGAGCAGCGCATGCCGGGCGTCAGATCCTGATCGAAATCGTAGGCCCAGGTTTTATCGTCGACCCAGTGGGCCGAGCCTGACGCGGCACCCGGGGCCGCGCCACCGCTGCAGTGCACCTGAGCCGGCGCCTTCGCGGCGGCGCCGCCGAAGGCGATCATGGGTTCGTCGAACTTGACCACGACTTGCCGGACCTGCGTGACCTTGCCCTGCGGTGAAACGCTTACCGTCCGGGCGGCGTCTGCGCGATGCGTCGCGCCGAGAAAGCCTATTGCCAGCAATGAGACGGCAGCGGCCGAAGCCAGCGTCCAGGTTTGTTTTTTTATGACGCTGATCATCGAATGCGCTCCGGGAAAAGCCAAAACCGCTGGCGATTTTACCGGAGCCTTACGTTAAGCTAAGCATTTGTTTCCATCGTGCGACAAGATTTGATGATTGTTTGCATCGGGTGCGCGTTGTTACGTGGAGATGCTATGCGGGTTTGGCGTCGGCGGGGATATGGCGGCGGCTGACGCGGCGCCAGTACAGAAACAGACCGATGCCCGCCACTCCCAGGCTCACCGAATTCGCGACCCAGAACCCGCGCGCGCCTTGTAGCGATTCAGGCGCAAAACCCCCTATATTGAAGCCAAGCAAATACCCGCCGCCCAGCCCGATTCCCCATAACGCAACGGCGTAGATGACCGTCGGCACGACGGCGACCTTGTAGGCGCGCAGCACGAAGGCCGTGGTGATCTGGAGTGCGTCGAAGAGGTGGTAGAACACCACGATTGCGAGCAGCGGCATGGCTGCGGCAATGACCTTCGCGTCCGGCGTGTAGGCCATCAGCACGTAGGGCCGCAGCACGAACAGCGCGACGCCATATACAACAGCGATCCCGCACGAGAGCGCGATGCCGTGCCGTGCGAGGGAACGGGCGGCATCGAAATGTTGCGCGCCGATTGCCTGCGAGACGAGCGTGGCGGAGGCTACGCCAATGGAGAGCGGCGTCATGTACAGCACCGCGCCGATGTTCCCGGTGATCTGATGCCCGGCCAGTGTCGTCGTGCCGAAGTGCGAGATGAAAAGCGCCATGAACGTGTACGACGTCACTTCGATGAGATAGGACAGTCCCATCGGAATCCCGAGCTTGAGGAGCGCCTTCTGGCGTCGCCAGACGGGCCAGCAAAACCGCGAGAAGATGCCGAACGGCCGGAAGAATCCGACGCGTACGAGCACCGTCATTCCGACGATCGCGATCAGCCAGTTGATCAGCGTGCTGGCGATCGCGCAGCCCGGGCCGCCCAGCGCCGGCATGCCGAAGCCGCCGAAGATGAACCACAAATTGAGCGGCACCTTCACCACCAGCGCGCCGACTTGCAGGAACATCACGAGCCGCGGTTTGCCGACCGCATTGGTCAGCGAGCTATAGACGCGAAACGCGAGACTCGCGGGCAACCCCAGCGACAGGATGCGCAAATAGGAGAGGGTGCGTTCGTGCAGGACGGGTGGGGCATCGGCGATGCTCAGGAGCGGTTGCGGGAAGTACAGGCAAACGAAACCGATCACTGATAACACCGCCGCCAGCCACAACGCCTGGCGCACTTCCTCGCCGATCTCGGCTTCCTGCCGCGCGCCGAACAGTTGCCCGGCGATTGGCTGCAACGCCGTGAGGATGCCGGTCAGGCCAATGTAGACGGAAATGTATATCGATGAACCCAGGCCGAGCGCGGCGAGATCGGTCGCGGAGAAGCGGCCGACCATGGCGGTATCGATCACGCCGAACGCGATGATCGCCAGTTGCCCGATCAGCACCGGCCACGCCAACGCGGCGATCTTGCGGACGTCCGGCCACATGGTCAGTTCGTGCCCCGGCGCAACGGCTTCGGCCCAGGCCTTCTGACGGGCGGAACCGGCCGCTCGATGCGCACGTACAGCCGGAAGCGTTCGTCACGGTCGGCGACGCGGCGGCCTTCCCAGACGAGCTTCCAGACGAACGTGGAAATGGACGACGGCTCGCCGTAGTCCTGCGTGTCCTGGCGCAGGATGACGTCGCAGTCTTCATCGAAGGCGAAGTGCATGCCGCCGAAATACGCGAACGTTGCGATCTGCGCATCGCCCAGACGTACCGGGGAAATGCACGTGTAGTCGGCCGGGAGATGATCGGCAATCTGCTCCGCCACGTCGCGATACGTCCGGCTGTAGTTCACGACCGGCAGCCACAGTGTCATCAGCAGCACCCACATCAGCGTCGTGCCGGCGCTCGACAGCACCACGCTGCGCCACAAGACCTTCGGATGCCGCGCGAGGCGCCAGCGCGCGAGCGAGAACCAGCAGACCGTCACGGCGACCGCGCACACGAACGACAGGATCTTGAATTCAGGCTGGAACCCCGGCGCGAGGCGCGCCAGGTTGCGCGCGAGCGGCGCCGGGAAACCGTACAAGCCGGCAGTCCAGACCAGCCAGACGAAGGTGGCGAGCAGGGTGAAGCTCAGCATGGCGAACCAGTCGATGGCGTTGATCGCGCCGCGCTTGAGCGTGGGCAAGGCGAACGTGGCGAGCACCGACAGCGGCGGCAGCAGCAACATGAAAAGCCGGTTCGACTGATGACTTTGCAGGATCACGAGCACCAGCAACGGCCCGATCACCGATACCGGCACTGCCACGTGCGGCGAACGCCGCAGTCCCGACCAGCTCACGAAGGTCCAGATGGCGAGCGGCCATGCGGGCCAGGTGAATAGCGGCAGGTTCTTGATTGCGTAGGACAGCGCCGGGATCGGCGAGCCGGAGAACGCGTCGAAACTATGACGCCACCATTGGCGCAGCCACCACTCGCCGTCGTCCGGGTAAAGATGCAGCACCGGCCAGACCCACGCGCCGATCAGAATGGCCGCGACCGGCACGCCGAGCACGAGCAGATAAAACGGCCGCACTTCACGCACGATCACGGTCATGGCCAGCGTGCAGATCAGGAGTGCAAGCACCAGCACCGGACTGCTCGACAAACCAACAAGGCCGATCGCCGCGCCCCAGATGAGCGCGCCTTGAATGGGTTTATCGCAACTGCGCACGAGGCCGTACACGAGCATGGCGGTACCGGCGAACTGGGCAAGCTGAGGCGTGGTTTCGTGGCCACGCTCGGCGAGACCAAAGCAGGCGAGCAAAATGAGCAGGGCGCCGTCGGCGAGCGTGCGGCCGTAGTCACGCGGTTCCGGTTCGCCGCCGAACGCGTACTTGAAGGGCTGCGCTTCGTCGCGGCGGCCGAGCAAATACGCCGTGTACCAGACAAACGCGCACGCAATACAAAAGAGCAGGCCGGTGACGACCCGCGAAGCGTTGCTGGCATCGACCCAAGGGCTCAGCAGGCGAATGAAACCCGCGCCGAACCAATAGATGAACGGGCCGTCGGAGGTCAGCGCCTTGCCGACCAGATTCGGCAATAGCCAGTCCTTGACGCTGCCGTTGGCCATCGTCCACATCACGCCGAAACCTGCCGCGTCCTCGTTTTTCCACGGATCGCGGCCGAACAGGCCAAACGACGCATAGACGATACAAATGGTCAGCAGCAGCCAGCGCGGCAGGGCGCTGGTTGCGGAGGCGGTCAGACGGATGACATTTCGCATGCGGTGGCGACAGGAAACAGAACGGATTGGGCGAAGCGGCGGCGCTGGATCAAGGCTGGCAAGCCCGGGAGCGCGCGGTTTTCGTGACGCTTTTTCGTCACTTTTTAGTTAGTGCAATTTTTAACGAATCCGGCATTGTAGACGGGAGCCGTCGCGTGCGTCGTTGCGGTGCGTAGACGACGGGCTTCCGACGAAAATTCAAGCGAAAAAAAAGGCAGCTTTCGCTGCCTTTCTTCAGTGCTGCAATTCTGCTGAATTACTTCTTCGACGAGAACGCTGCGAACTTCTTGTTGAACTTCTCGACACGGCCGGCCGTGTCCATGATCTTTTGCTGACCGGTGTAGAACGGATGCGATTCCGACGACACTTCGATCTTTGCCAGCGGGTACTGCTTGCCTTCGAACTCGCCGGTTTCGCGCGTGTTGATGGTCGAACGCGTAATGAATTTGAAATCATTCGACATGTCGACGAACAGCACTTCGCGGTAATTCGGGTGAATGCCTTCTTTCATGGTCTTTCCTTTGGTATCTGTTGGTAGCCAGCCCGCTCAACGTGCGCTCAGTATGACGTTTGTCACTTTTCCCGAGCGCGAGCCACTTGCCTGAGGTCGAAAACCGTGGATTATGCCAGAAAATCAGTCGCCTGGCATGTTTTTGGGGCCCTCTGGCCAGGCGCTTACGAAAGCGCGCCCACGTTCGCCGGGTCTTGCCGGTAGTAACGCGCGAGCAGCCGATACAACTCGGGATAGTCCCGTTCGAAGGCCGCCGGTTTCACGAACAGGGCCTCGCTGCACACCGCGAAAAACTCCGACGGATGGTCGGCCGCGTACGGATCGATCAGGGATTCGCGCTCGAAACGGTTCCATCGGCGGTCGGAAACGGCGTCGACTTGAGCGCAGAAATGGTCGTAGGCATGATCGAAGACATCGTTCCAGGCCACGGAATCGAGGGGCGCATGCCATTTGCGGTAGAGCGGCGGGTGTCCATCCGCCTCGCCGTTGAGCATGTCGATCTTGTGCGCGAACTCATGGATCACGACGTTGTACGCGTCCTCCCCGTCGGTCATCTGCGCGTCCTCCCACGACAACACCACCGGGCCGCCTTCCCAAGCCTCCCCGCTGGCGTCGTGTTCGATCTCATGCACCACGCCGTCCTCGTCCTCGACCGTTTTCTTGATGACGAACTCGCCCGGGTACACGATCACGCCCACCCATCCGCGATACAACTCCAGGCTCAGGTTCAGCACCGGCAGGCAGGCCTGCAAGGCGATGGAGACGATCATCGCGTCGGTCAGCGGCAGATCGTGCGCCGTCGAAAATTCCTTCTCGGCGATGAAAAGCGTCGTGTTCTCACGCAGACGCTCCAGGTCGCCAGCACTAAGATGGCCGAAAAACGGCAGCCGGTCGAACGTGGCTTGCCATAGCGCGTCATCGATCGCGTACTTGCGCAGCGCCCGTTCGCGACGATTCCCGCCGATCAGCCGGGTCAGAAAATTGGCCATGAGGTCCGTGTCAGTCTCTCGAATTCAGTCAATCTGTTTTTGCCATGCCGCGAACAGACCACCGCAAATCGCGACGCCCATCAGGAAATAAAAGCCATCGAGCGACGCCAGGAAACTCGCCTGCTGCGTAACCATACGGGAAATCGTCACGAGGGCGAGCGCGTGAGCCTCACCGGCCGTATGGCCGGCAGCGGCAAACCCGTGCGCCAGCGTGCCTGCGGCGTTCTGGAACTCCGGATTGTACGGATTCACGGCTTCGGCGAGCCGCGATTGATGCAGCGCCTGCCTGTGCTGCTCCACGATGATCACCGCCGCCGTCGCAAACGAGAGCGTCAACTGCCGCACGATATTCTTCAGCCGGTAGCCATGCGTGAACTCTTCTATGGCGAAGATCTTGAACGTGAGGTTCGCCACCGGCAGCACGATGAACAGCAACAGCAAGCCGCGCAGCAGCATCGGCAGGATGAGATCGATTTGCGCCACGCCCGGCGACATGCGCGTCATGATCCACCCGACCAGCGCTGCAATCGCAAACCCCGGCACGATGATCCATTTCTTCCGCGTGACGTACTTCGTATATTTGAAATAAAGGAAGAGCGCCGAACCCGATATCAGCGACGTTATCCCCACGAGCCGTCCGGCATTCTGAACTGGATAGCCCAGTCCTTGTTCCAGAAACCGCGAGATCAGATAGCTGAATCCCGTGGACTCGAAGTAGTAGAGCATGTACAGCACGAGGCCAACCTGGAACGAACGCTCGCGCAGCGCGTGAAGGCGAACGAGTGGGGCCGGGTGATGCCACTGATGCCACGCAAACCAGACCAGCGTGCCGATGCCGGCTGCCGTCAGCATCACGAGCGTCGGCGAGGTGGTGAAGTGCTCGAAGCGAACCTGTTGCATCACGATTTGCAATGCGCCCTGGGCGAACGCAAACACCAGATATGGCCAGAAGGACGTGGCGCCGCGTTCATCGCGATGAACATTGCCCGAATCGGGCAACGCGAGCATCGCAAGGCCCGCGAACGCGAAACCCACCGGCGCCGTGCATGCGAACAACGCGCGCCAGTCGAAATGCGATACCAGCCAGCCGCCGAACAACGGCGCGATCGCGCTGCTGCCCACGATCAGCAGCAGGAACGCGCGCGTCGCGCCGGCGCGTTTTTGCGGCGTGAAGCTGATCTGGATCAGGATGCGGCAGGCGCCCATCATCGGACCGATGAAGTAGCCTTGAAGGCCGCGCGTGAACATGAGTTCCAGCGAGGTTTCTGTGAGCGCCGACAGGATCGCGCCGCACGCGTAGAACAACATGCAACCAGCCACGTATCGCCGATGCCCCAGCCGGTCGACCCACCATTGCTGCTGCAAGATCCCGAGCACGGCCGCGACCGCGTAAGCACTCGATGACCACACGAGCTCGTCCGGCGATGCATTGATGCCACCCGCAATGTAGCTCGCGAAGAACGAGAAGATGGCGTTATCGAAGTAATCGAGGCCCGTTACCAGCGCCAGCACCCACGGGAAGAAGTCGCCTCGCAGCCGCTCGACTGCGAATACCGGCGCCCGCGCGCTCATTACCTCTTGCTCCCCGGTTTGGCGCGCGTCTTCGATTGTTGTTCGAGGAGCGCTTCGGCGGATTGGCCCGCAAGCCGCGCTTCCACGTAATCCAGATCGAGCCGCAGTTCCGCGCGTACGGTCTGCGCTTCTTTCAGTTCTCGACGCACGTTTTCGATACGGGTATCGATGGCATCGAGTTGCTGTTGCAAGCCGTTCTTGATTCCGGCCAGCGAATCCGGCGAATAACGGTTGTGGCCCGCATCGGTTTTTTCGAGCGGCCGCTTGAGCATCTCGACAATCCCGTGCAGCGAGAATCCGAGCGAGCGAAGCCGGAGAATGCGCCCAAACCGTTCCAGATCGTCTGCGTCGTATAGCCGATACCGCCCCTCGCTCCGGCTCGGGACAACAAGGCCGCGTTCTTCGTAGTATTTCAGCGTGCGGGGGGTGACTCCGAGCCGCTCGGCGGCGTCGCGCACGGTCAGAAGTTCTTCGGACATGACATTGGCCGGTTTGCGTTCCGGCGAGAAAGGTTTCCCTGAATTATAGATCAACATGAACGTGAACGTACACGTTTGGAATCCTGGTATAGGTTTCGATGGGCGAAAAAAAACCGCCCGCAATGCGGACGGCTTTCGTGTTCGGTTGGACCGTCGGGGCTCAACTACCGCCGCGGCGCATCAGATCGAAGAATTCAGCGTTGTTCTTGGTCTGGCGGATCTTGTCGAGCAGGAATTCCATGGATTCGACTTCGTCCATGTCGTGAATGAACTTGCGCAGCACCCAGACCTTTTGGAGTAGGTCAGGCTTGATGAGCAGTTCTTCGCGGCGCGTGCCCGACTTGTTCAGGTTGATCGACGGATAAACCCGCTTTTCAGCAAGACGGCGTTCCAGATGCACTTCCATGTTGCCGGTGCCCTTGAACTCTTCGTAGATCACGTCGTCCATGCGGCTGCCGGTTTCGATCAGTGCCGTACCGATGATGGTCAGCGATCCGCCTTCCTCGATATTGCGCGCCGCGCCGAAGAACCGCTTCGGACGTTGCAGCGCGTTGGCATCCACACCGCCGGTCAGCACCTTGCCCGAAGCCGGCACGACCGTGTTGTAGGCGCGCGCGAGACGCGTGATGGAGTCGAGCAGGATGACCACGTCGTGCTTCATCTCGACCAGGCGCTTGGCCTTTTCGATCACCATTTCCGCGACTTGCACGTGGCGCGCGGCGGGTTCGTCGAAGGTGGAGGCGATCACTTCGCCGACCACCGAGCGCTGCATTTCCGTCACTTCT
>Ga0153932_1000068_pt1 | contig 69440 bp, 77 predicted proteins | sample TSNJ016MetaG_FD_102273 | JGI IMG/M metagenome (GOLD analysis project Ga0153932, IMG submission 102273) | Attine ant fungus gardens microbial communities from New Jersey, USA - TSNJ016 MetaG | ecosystem: Host-associated > Fungi > Mycelium > Unclassified | place: USA: New Jersey, Wharton State... | reverse complement strand
GGCCTTGTCAGACGGTATTGAGGCTGTGCTAGAATCAAATCACAGTGGGGGGGTAGCTCAGCTGGGAGAGCGTCGCGTTCGCAATGCGAAGGTCGGGAGTTCGATCCTCCTCCTCTCCACCACATACAAGTCTGACGAAATCCAGAGAAAGCCGGAAAGTCCTTGCCCAGCAAGGCTTCCGGCTTTTTTCACGTCCAGCGTCGTCCAGCGACGTCTGGTGAAATCCGGGGGGCGTTGGGGCAGCATTCGGGGCATCGGTGCCTATACTAATTTTAGGATGTCCCCAAATGCCCCTCACTGACCTCACCATCAAGAACGCCAAGCCGACCGCCAAGACCTATAAGGTCTCGGACGGCGGCAGCCTGTATATCGAGATTACCCCGACCGGCTCGAAGCTCTGGCGCATGAAGTACCGCTTCGACGGCAGGGAGAAACGGCTGTCATTCGGCCAGTATCCATACGTTGGCCTGAAGGACGCGCGGGAGAAGCGGGAGGCGGCACGCACGCAGCTCGCCAACGGGATAGACCCTGGCGAGCACAAAAAAGCGGTCAAGGCGGAGCGGCTCGCTAAGGCTACCAACACGTTCGAAGCCGTTGCCCGTGAGTGGTTCGAGCGGATGATGTCGGACAAGGCCCCCTCCCACAAGGGCAAGGTCATCGCCCGCCTGCAGAACGACGTTTTTCCGTGGCTGGGCGACCGACCGATAGCCGACATTACCGGGCCCGAGATACTGAGGTGTCTGCAGCGCATCGAGAACCGGGGCGCGCGCGATACCGCACATCGCGCGATGGAGAACTGTGGGGCAATATTTCGCTACGCGGTGGCGAGCGGCAGGGCGCAGACCGACCCGGTGCCGAACCTCCGAGGCGCGCTTAAACCCGCGAAGGCCGGGCACTTCGCGGCTGTCACCGACCCCCGGCAGGTGGGGCCGCTGCTGCGCAGGATGGACGCAGTGGGGGCGTCGTTTCCGGTGATAGCCGCGCTGCGGCTCGCTCCATACCTGTTTTGCCGGCCTGGCGAGCTGCGCATGATGCGGTGGGACGAGGTGCATCTGGATGCAGCGGAATGGCGCTATATCGTTGGCAAAACGTCAACGCCCCATCTCGTTCCGCTCGCATCCCAAGCCGTCGCCATCCTGCGCGAGCTGTATCCGTTGACCGGACGATGGCCGTATGTTTTTCCTGGCCGGGATGACAAAAAGCAGCCGATGTCTGGGAACACGGTCAACAATGCGCTCAGGCGGGCTGGTATCAACACGCGCACGCAGCAGACCGGACATGGATTTCGGGCCATGGCGCGTACCATCCTGCACGAGGGACTGGGCTTCAAACCGGAGGTTATCGAGCATCAGCTGGCGCACATGGTCCCTGACCCCCTGGGTACCGCGTATAACCGCACGAAGTTTTTGGAGGAGCGCCGGACGATGATGCAGCAGTGGGCCGACTATCTCGACCGCCTGCGTAACGGTGACACGGGCGATGCCCCTTTTGCTGCGCCAAGCCCGCTCGGTCCTCGCGAAGGCCGATAAGAGGTGTCGCCTTGCGATTGGATTGCCGGCGCTACTGGCTCTGGCATTCGTAGAGAAATCCAGGTTGGGGGGCACCGCTTACTTTTTCCGCGTCTTCGAACCGGTTCGGGTTGGCGGCGAGCAGTTGATATCATGTGGGGGACGTCCGGCTAACGCCAGTTGAATTGCTGATTCCAGCGATGCGCGGCTGAATGAAAACCGGCCTGATTTGCACGGGCATCCCACAACGCATGATGGTGTCCGTGCTCCGCGAAGAATGCTTCTCGTCGCGCTGCGTCCAGCCGGGTTCACACATTCTCGGTTCGCCATCTGTTCGGAAGCGGGCCACCCATCAGGGCGCTCAGGCAATTCTCGGTCTCCATCATAGTCATAGCAGAGAATGGGGTGGTCGCGAATCGGAACACTATGCAGCCAGTCCGTCACTTCAAGGCGAAGCTGGTCAAGCGGCATTGCGCGCCCGGCCGGAGAGCCAAGTTGAGGTAGCACTGCCTTCCGAATAAATTCGCTGCAGCGGGATAAATCGAAGTCGGTCGACTCTCCATAAAACTCGCTTCCGTTTTCGGCTGCGAGACCGAGGCTAATAAGCTCACGGTCCTGCAGATTTGTGAATCCATTGTCTAAGAATACGCGCATACGTATGGACGGCTCGCAAGCCTATTTGGTTTGGGGAATTCCATTCCGTTTACGAGTGACTCACCGGCGTCCCCGGGTTGGCAATCTGCAAGGAGAGCGTGTCGTGACTGCCAGTATAAACGGGGCGGCCGCTGACGTTTATACGGCTGCCTGCGCCGCTTCGGGGGTATGCCGCGAAGCTCCGCATCCCTCGAACGCATAAGTGTCGCGCCCGTCAATTTGGTTGAGAGATTGAGCGAATTAACCATTGGAGGTTGCCGTTTATTTGGTGACCGAAGTCACTACGATTGGCTGGAGAAAGTGTGCTTAGCCTGACGGGCCAGATAAGCGTGACATCTTTCCGAAAATAAATATTTAGGATTGCGTTTAACTTTCTATTGCTTACCATAATAATTGAAACATAGTTCGAACTGCTTGACGGTTCAGCGTGAACTGCGTCACAATGCGGTTATCGTCATTAGACGGTAGCCGCCGGTCAGCCCGACTCCGGCAGGTTTAAGGACAAATCTAAATAGCTGTATTTCCACGGTCTTATCCGTGGAGTGAGGACATATCTCCAAGGGCGTTTTTTATGGAGATAGTCAATGCAAATCCAGCATGACTCCCTGCTGCGTCTTCCCGAAGTGTTAGCGCTTATTCCTGTTTCACGTGCCACTTGGTACGCCGGCGTAAAAAGCGGTCGCTATCCGCCGGCGGTTTTCCTTGGTCCCCGTTGTGTTGCCTGGAGAGCCAGCGAGATTCAACGGCTTGTCAGTCAGGGGGTGTCGGGGATGCCTTCCGTGCGGTAGCGCATTTGTTGGGCACTGGCTTGGCCTGAGAGTCCTCCAGGGAGCCCGGCATCTCGTTACCGAGACTTGGTTGGATTGCCTCGGCGTGACCCGAGGCAGTCGTCAATTAGCCTTCCCTCTCAAGAATATTCACAGGTTAAAGCCATACCTCACGTCTGAAAGGCATCCTCGACAAGCGCTTTGTCGCACGCGACTGGAACCGGGCAGCTGACTCAACGGGTTCGGGTCCACAAAAAGACGGCGAGTGCATTTTGATATTGCCGATGAAGGGCCGTACAACCCAGAGCTGGCTTCTCCGGATACGTACGCATTATGTCGGCGCATCGATGACCATCACTTTGAAGATGTTTTGTCTGTCATTCGATGGTTCCGAGACATCCGAGGCTGCCTTGACATCCAGAACGTATTCGGCGAGACGGGCAACGTCGTTCTCGCCGATTTGATAGAGCGCTTCGACATATCCTCGCACGCAACAACGCTGTAACCGTACAGCTGCCACCCGGTCAACGTCTTTGCCGTTGTACGAACGTTGACCGGCTTAGCGCTGGTCTGCCGGACCGACTTTACCTATTCTTCCTAGGTGCTCCTCATATCTGCCGAACGCGTCGTCAAAGCGTAAGTGAGCGTATTCAGACAAGACCGTTTCCAGGTTATCGTGAAGCAGTTTTGCCACCGTTGGATAGTCGTTCGGGTGTTTTCTGAGATAGTCCGTAGCAACTAGATGCCGAAAAGCGTGCGGTCCTATTCCTGGAGTTTCAGTAACGAGACGCGCCGTCAGCACCTGAACATGCTTGCTCAAGTCATCCCACGCACCTGGCGAGCGGCTGCTCGGAAACACCCAATCAACATTCGCGTAACGACGCACAAGGCGCGGGCGAAATTCCTCAAGATACTCGACGATGCGGTCTCCGAGCGCACGAGGCAGCGGTGCATCATATGGGCCCTTGGCTGCCCCTTTTTCATTTTTGAAATCATTGCCGGCGAATCGAAGTCGCCATTGTCCATCTTGTCGACGATACAAGTTGCCGCCGTTGTCCTCGGTCCACCTCATCAGTATCAAATTTCGTCGGCGCAATGGGTTTGCGATAAGAAGTGAGAGTAGTAGGGCGTCGCGCTTATGTATCCCCTCCAGAATGCTTCCCGACGGAGTGGTTGCTGCTGCGGCGTCGAGGTCGTCCACGGCGCGCATGATGGGGGCAAGTGGCTCGCGCAGGTTGAGAAGCCCTCGAATGGGTTCCTCGGGATTGCGAGAGACATCTTGTGCATCATCAGTCCACGTCTTGCACAGGTTCCACGTCTCGTTACAGGTGCGCTGCCAGTCTTCGTCTCGATATACCTCGGGAAGTTTCTTCGCGTACTCAGGCTGCTGGCTTAGAAACCCGGTATCTGGGTGCGTTATGCTTTGCACGAACCTAGTAAAAAGCAAATGTCCGCCGTGTATCAGGCCGTCTGAACGTTGCGTGCGAAACCGTAGAAAAGCATCAACCATCTCGGGGATTGCGAGCCACGCAATAGTCTGCAAGTCGTTTTTAGCAATACCCTTCCCGCCACTTTCAGCGTCAATCGAAAGGAAGCCAAGATACTGCATCGTCACTCTCAAGTTCATCTCGGCCGTAGGGCAGCCGAACTGACCGTCCTTAGCTAGCGTTCTTAGCTTCAATGCGACCTTCTCAAGAGGCAGCATTCGCCAAACACCTTTCGTAGAGCGTCGGTAGGTCGGACGCTTGGACGTTTTGTAATCAAACAGAGACTTCCATTCCAGCTCGAAATCAGCAGTAATATCGACTTCCTTGAAGCTATAATGTTCGCCCTTTTGCCGCCGGAGCCTTTGCCTAAATCCAGGTTTTTGGGCCTCTGCGGGCTTGGGGCCGGTGCTAATACCTCTGGTTTGCGGGATTAGTGAGCGAAGAAGCCCGTTCGCGAGGCCAAGCGCATGCTCAAGCCGATGCAGGGAAGGAAGCGCGCGTTTGTTAGGATATGCACCGTTTAGCCAGCGGGCAAGCGCGGAGGTTGAAACTCCGACGCGACGCGCCAAGGTCTTTGGCTTCTCCTCCCTTTCGGCGAGAGCAAGTCGTAACTGCCTGTGAAAGGCACTGGTTTCATCGTCGCTTTTAGGCTTTTCAGTCGCAACTCTCTTTCGCTCAGCGAAAATTTGTTCGACCGCTTCGCGCCATCGTCTCAGGTGGCTGCGCCGGTCAGCTTTGGTATGAGGCGTTCCCTTGACGGCGTCGAGATACGCGCGGCTTCGTTCGTCGAAAGCGCCTTGCAATTCTCGGCCTACGCGCGCCTCAAAGGTTTTGCCATGAAAGAGAACAAATGAGTTAAGCGTTGACAACTGATTTCGAAAGACCTGTGTCGTCCGCGTCATTACGTCGTCTGCTGAAAAATCCCCGCATACATGCCGCCTGTGAACGGCAATTAGTTCGTTGTAGGTTAGGTCCATTAGGTTGTCAGGTTGACCCTCGTACACTCGCCAGGCGTCGGAATTCCGCTCGTTATAACGGTACGTTATCGTGTAACGAAGGTCGTGCAACGCATTGATACTTAAGAAGGTTTGCATTTTCGTGACCCCATAAGCTTGGAAAGCTTAAGGTGCGGCTTTCGTTATGTCCTAGAGAGCGTGTTCGAGAGGTAGTTTATTGATATCTCATATAGCAACCCAGAGTTAAACAATCACATCATGGCCAGCAGTTCCTGGCGAATCGGCCATCCATGCGGTGTGCACGCGGTGTGCAGGCTGTGTCGCCGGTACCGGCGGGCGCAGTGGAACGTCTGCGATGCTCACAGCTAACTAGGGCAACGACGCGGGCCGCGATGGTCCTGATTCGATGACGTGAGATTCTGGATTCTTTGGCTGGACAAGGCGACAGAGAACGCGCGTCACGACGAGCCGGGATTCTGGGAACGAAACACCGAAAAATTTTTGAGAGATTGTTTTCCAAGCAGACACGGTTTTTCTCGGTCTAACCGGAGACTTGAGTCTTGAAGCGAGGACGCCTTGGAGCGTTACGCAAGAGGTTATCGGGGGCGAAGTGAAGCTGGCAGAAGACGTGCTCATAGAGGAATGAGTAAGAAACTGGGCTCCGTCGATGGGCGGAGCCCATTCATCTTGGTTATAGTTCGCTGTCTGCGGTGCTCAGCTTTCAAAAACGGCCCGGAGTCCGACCATGGTGTATGACGAGAAAACCGCACAAGCTGCGCAGTGGATGGCTTCGGCCGCCGGACGGTCACCAACAAGATATCGGTTGCGACTGTCGGTCTCCGATAATAGCTATCGGGCCGGCGCGAAATCCGGCTAGGTTTCTACAGGAGATGTTGGCCCAACTGGCATGTCTCGTTCTGACAATTGCCGTCCGTTTCAAGAGCTTAGACTCGACGACCAATGCGGGGTCGAAATTAGCGTTTTATGAGCCTGCCTCGTCGAGATAACTACTGCATACCCGTTTTAAAATGGTCTGAGCAGAACAGCCGTTTACATCCTCAGATTTCTGGGCGAGCCCCATGCTAGGAGCGGTCCAGTCAGAACTCGTCTACATTCGTTGACGGCGGCTAAGAAGCTGCGCAGCGGTCGGAGAGATGCGAGTCGCGTCAAATCTCTTTCCGCGTTTTACGGACCAATCGTTGCATGTTTGCATGGAGAGCACTTGATTCAAGCGGTGCTAGCAGCACTTCAATTTCAACCTCAAGTACGGACGCGACTGTTTCGATGTCGGCCAAGCTCGGATTGACGGCCTGACGCTCCAAGTTTCCAACGTAGGTCCGGAAGTGCCCCGACTGCTCTGAAAGAGACTCCTGACTTATGCCGCGCGCGGCTCTCAGCCTATTCACATTTCGCGCAATTCTCTCGAGTGAAGTGCGCCCATCTGCGGCGACCCTGTTTGACACCGCAGGTGTAATCAATTCGAGCACGTCGACACCAAGCGCCCGCGCGAGCTGGTCGAGCGTTTCAAGTCTAGGGTTGGACTGACCGCGCTCAATGCTTGTTATGGACGGGCGTGACACGGTCGACGCTCTGGCCAAAGCGTCTTGCGACATGCCTTTCTGGTCTCGTGCTTCTCTTAGTCGTTGAGCGAGCTGGGCGCCGGACGCGCATTGGGGCGTTTGCATAGCCGCGCAAGCATTCCCCACAACGACTTTTTTTTCTAGATATTATGAAGTAGCACGCTTGTAAATAGCACGCCGTAAACTATACAATGAGGCCTTGATTGGTGGTTTGTGAGTAAGAACGCGAAGTAGTACGGGTCAAGTTGCTAGAGGACGCCAGCGCCGTTGGCCGAAGTTTCCAAATAGCAGTGCTTCGCTCCGTGTCACGGGCCACGGTTGATGCGCTGGTCGTTGAAACGCAGAGCTGAAGGTGGTCCGAGATGGAAACGGTGGACGAAAAACCGAGCGGTTAAATTTTGTTCGCACGCAAATTAAATCTGGCGCATAAGCCACAGGGGAACGGCAATGGGCATTGATATGGAAGATTTCGAGGCGACAGTGGGACGCGCACCGGCTCTGTCGATGACGCTCAGCTTTTTTCCCGTTCCTCGCGTTGCCGAGATTTGTTATGTCGAATCCGACGCCAGATTGACTTCCGCATTTGGAAGAGAAAACGGCTCGTTCACGTATTGGCATGCGGACGGAAAGCATACTTCGGTCGAATCCGCCGAATTGCCGGATTTTATTGTCCTTCGCCAGTTTGCAGAAAATCTTTATATCGCTGTTTTCGACCACAACGACAGACGGTTCTCAGCTTCCATGAACGTTCCAAGCGTATTGTCGATGACGCTCACATTCCTACCTGAGGATAGGCTAGCTGAGATTCGGTATTTCGAACCAGACGGACGCATCACGCTGGCGAATGAAATCGACCAGCGGCTCTTCAGGTTCATCTTTTCGAACGGAAGTGTGCACGTGCGACTACTTGAAGGCAGCCCTGACATCTCCACGCTACGACGTCTCGCGACCAACGTTCGTTCGGGTGTAATTGAAGGAGCACAAGTTAACGACACCGGTTGAGAGAACCTGCGCGTTACTTCAACAGGAACCCTAGTAGCGCTCATGCTCGGAGAAGTTGGGGACTTGCTAGGAAGTCCCACACGGAGGCGGCAGACAGCGGCACTTTTTATACATCGCCGACATGGGCCTAAATGACACGAAGGCGGCAACTGCTTAGCCCCGCTGAGTGGCGCAGACAGGTCTAGGAAAGATAGTCTTCTCCCGTGATGGATGGTCTATCGCGAGTGTAGCTTGGCTATGAAGGCTTCTGTCGCAAGAGCCCACTTCGTCGCTTGACGATGGGCGGCGTTGCTACCAATGCGGTCCACCGACTCACAGTGCTTTCCGGTGGCGATTTTGACAGCGCACCCTGCCGTCAGCATTACATGTCGAGAGGAGAAAGCAAGTGCGCGTACAGATAGCATCGGATTTGCACTATGAATTTGTCCGCGACGGCGTACCTGGGAGCGAAGCGCTAGCGCTTGCACAAAATGTCGACCTGCTCGTTCTCGCTGGGGACATCCATGCCCGCACCCAAATTCTTGGTTTGTATGGCCAATGTGCTGTACCGGTTCTGTACGTCCATGGCAATCACGAGCTGTATAGCAGTGAGTATTTCAACTTGCAGCATCAACTACGTACAAATTTGGCGGGGACGTCCATAAATTTTCTTGAGCGCGATGAATTCATCATGCACGACGTTCGATTCCTTGGCTGCAGCTTATGGACGGACTACAACTTACGCCCGAAGTGGCGGACAGTCGCCATGCGAGAGGCGGAAGTCGGGGTGAACGACCATAGATACATCCGATATGGCAAATCGCACGCGTTCGCACCCCGCGATGCTGTGACAGAACACGAAAAATGCAGACGATGGCTGGAAACTCGGCTGAGCATTCCATTTGACGGCAGAACGGTTGTGGTGACTCACCATGCGCCGCACCCGCAATCCATTCCTATGGAATACGCGGAAGATATTTCGAGTGCGAGTTTCGCAAGTGACCTGACGCCGCTGGTCAAACTGGCTGACGTGTGGATTCATGGGCATATCCATCGTAGTGCAGACTATACGGTCGGAAAGTGCCGGGTCATATGTAACCCTCGTGGATACCCACGGCGTTACACCAAGAATCCGGCACCTGTCGAATTTGAAAACGCTGATTTCGACCCTGCATTGGTTATCGAAATTTGAACGAGTTGCCGCTTGCTCGGGTTAGCACCAAAATCCTAGGGAGATGAAATGCCGGTACGGAGAGTCGCAGCGGTAAACGCAGAGCCAGATATTGTGCTAATTCGGTGGCGAGTACTGCAAACCGACCAGGGCCATCGCCACCTTGTTGGCGCTCGCGAAGATGACTTCGATGGTCGGGTCAGTACCGCCATCGTCAGCTTCGATGTTTCCAAGCAGGTGGCAGTAACGCAATCTGGACGCATCTATCGGCTGAGCGGGCCCCCGGGTTACAGCGAAGACGGTCAGTACGTGTGGGAACGCTGGAGTGTGGCGAACGGTGTGACCTCGTACGAGGATGTGACGTCGACGGTCTTTACGAATGAGGGTTGATGGCTGCAACTTCCCGCTTTTCAAATTCTGCAGGAAATGCCAGCGATTGCAGCATCCTCTGAGCGTTTCCGGAAATACGACGCATTCTAGTCAAGACGCACGGCCGCTCGGGCTATCCGAGCATCCAACCCGGCCTATACCCGCATTGCACATCGCTTCCCTTTGAGGAGTTTCCGCCGTGACCGTAAGCGAACTAGTGGAGAGGTTGCGAGCCGCCGACCCGGCGGCTACCGTGGCATTTTTGGCGTGGGGTGCAGACGAGGATGAGGTCGAAGAAGTCGATGCTGTAGTTGTGCCGAGGCGAATGTGGATGCGCGAAACGTTCAATTCGTCGGGACGCGAATACAAAATCTTGCACGAAGGTGTTTCTCGTACGGACCTCGGTCCGGAGTGTAAGAACGTAGTCCAGCAGCCTGTGTCTGTCGTAATTCTCTGCGTGGACACAGAGTTTTTGAGTTCAAGGCGATTCCTTTAGAGTCGCGATACTGGCATCGATGCTCGATGTTCGATGCACCCAAGCCGAAAGAATACATCGCGGCAATGTGTCGCACGGCAAGTATCTATGGGTCTACCGTGTCGAAGCGTCGGACTGGCGAGCGCGCTGTGGGACATAGTAGGATTAGCTCCGGTGCGTGAATTGCACCGGAGACCGCGAACACAAGAGACTTCGTTCTATGAATCCCAGTGCTTACGAACGTGCGATAAGGCGGATTGATAAGGAGTTCGACATACCGCAGTCCGATGTATCGCGTCTCGTTCGCTTAATTAGTGCCAGTGGTGGACACCTGGCTACGGATAAGCGTGACCGATTCGGGAATTTGCCAGACGCCGTCCTGCAGCGAATTGAGGTCATCGTCTGCGAAGTTTTTTGCATTGGAACTGGCAAGGATTAGTTTCGCACATGGCAAGAGTGTATGCGAGATGTTGACACCGCTTCATCGGCCGAGCGTGCTTGCCTTCGGCACACAAAATTGTTCGACCACCGCAGTACTGCTGCTCATCCCTCAGTTCGACCGGCGGGACTTGCAGCAAGAAAACTGTCGCGACGTCGACGACTTTCTGCGCTGCCTAGACCTCGAGCTGTCTGATAAGCCTGAGCGTTCGCTCGGGAAAGGTGATGCGTTCGTGATGCGCCAGGTACTCTTCTTGGATATTGATGGCGTTTTGCACAGGGGTAATTCTTATTTTGCGGGAAATCGCATCGTCAGCAGCGGACCCGGCCGAATTGCACTGTTCGAATATCTGCCAGTGCTCAATGACCTCTTAAGTGCTTACCGTGATGTTGAGGTTATCCTTTCGTCCGACTGGGCTTATCGGTTCGGCTTCGAGCCCACACGGAATATGGTGCCCGACTTGTCATTGCGTAAAAGGGTAACTGCGGCGACGTACCAGGGTTGTGTTGATGAGGTGCTTTGGCCAACGATGGCTCGCGGAGCGCAGGTGCTTGATTACGCCCGACGTCATTCGCTGGACCATTGGTTGGCCGTCGATGACCGGCGAGACGGTTTTGAAGGCTACCGCGACCGCCTGATTCATTGTCAGACCGAAGTCGGGCTAGGCGACCCCGCTGTCGTCGCGCTGTTTCGGTCGCGTCTGCTTGAACGATTTGGCGAGCCATCTACCTGAGTTTTCCGTGGGCAGCGGTTCAGAGCCCCACCAAATATCCTGTGATAGCCCATAGCGCCAAACGCTCGTTGAGCAGAACGTTCACGAATTACCTCCTGCGGGGAACCGCTTCGCTATTTCCTTGTTGTGTGCATCAATTGTGTCCGGTACCTCAAATGCCCCCCGAGCTACTCCAACCCGTTTCCCTACCGGCACGGTATTAAAGGGAACCAGTTTGGCCACGGGCCGACCGCCTCGGGTGATTAAGATTTCGCACTCTCGCCCGTGTTCAATGGCATCCACTAAGCGCGATAACGTGGCCTTTGCTTGCGAAATCTTGACCACGTTCATTGCGCGTTTCCTTCTCAAAAATTCAACCATGAACCTTGACGCCTATGAGCTTGCGATGCAACGCATCGACTCGGAGTTCGATTTGCCACAGTACATCGTTTTGGGCCTCATCCGTAAAATTCAAACAAATATCGGCCGCCTACCGGCTGACGAGCGGGGTCGCTATAAGCATCTACCGGGCGCTGTCCTGACGCGAATCGAGGCCATCGTCCAAGAAGCTTTCGAAATTGAAATGGGACGCTAAGAGCCTTACGCTTCGCGAGTCTTTTCCGGAGTGGAAATCTATGTGTTTTCAGCGTGCTTACACTGACCACGCGGCATAGCAAAGGGGTTTTCAGCGTTCGCGCGTGTCAGCGTTGTAGAGCCCAGCCTCTTGGGAGATTGCAGCAAGCTCGCCTAGCGCATCGCGACTCGTAGAGCGCTGCCGGGCACAATACGCTTCGACCGCCGTAGTCGAGATTCGTCGTTTCCCGCCCTCCGTTCTAGCCACCTCGCCTAGCGTGCCCGCGTCCGCCAGCGCGGCGACATATGGTCGAGACACGTTTAGAATTTTGGCGACATCTTCGACGGAAAACACTCGGTCATCCGAAATCGAAGGGCTCGGGGCATCAGAACCAGTTGGCATCGCATTTCTCCGAACTCAAGCGTCCTGCGCCTATTATCCTGCGAAACGAACAACTCATCTCATGAGATTCCTTTCTGGCTAAAACGCGCTCTGATATTGCTTACGGGGGCCGACGGGCGATGGCAGGGAACGAGCGACCTGGACGATGCGAGGCGGACTAAACTCACGACCTAGTATGAGACGAACTTATTTGACGGCGTGCTTCGATATATCGTCGATGGCTTGGCTCGATGTAAAACGCTGACTTTCTGGGCGCCGCTGAACGTCAAAGACTTCGAGCTGTGGCTGCGGCGAGATTTGTCAGATATCGCGGATGGTATTCGACGAGCGGATGAACCAAACAAACCGTAAGCAGGTCCGCTCTTTGAACTGCGTCGAGCGCATTGTGTCGCAGCGGCTCCTTGCGTTGACTGAAGGTGTCGAAATCGAGTTGGCCTTTTTCCAATAACGGAAATCGGCCGTACGCAGATACATCGAGCGTCAAACAGACCAAACGCTGGCGTATCAGAGTCTGACAACAACGACTCGGAAGACCGTACACGTCGGCAGCAGTGAAGAAGCGTAGCAATGTCAATAGGCCATCGGCCAGTGCGTTGACGATTGTCGTCACATCTTGCCGGCGCCAGGGAAGTAGCCGGTCGTTTCGTCACCGACGAGCTTGGTTATGCTATCGAAGAAAGGATTGAAAATGTTTTCGAGATGCTTTGGCTGGTCACTCAGAAGGTACGGCTGCTGTTCGAGTAACTGCCCTGGAGAGAAAAGACGCGTTTGTGGGGTCGCTTGCCGCTGATAGTAGTCTTCGAAAAATTCGCCAATCTTGCACTGCCCTAATCTCACCGCCTCGACCAGACGGTCCACCTGGTCAATGCTGAGAACCAGGGGGACGTCTTTCTCCGCTACGTTCTCAAAAATGTACTTTGCGGAGCCAAGCATAAGGTCTCCGTAGGTCACAACGACCCGGTGGATGTTCGCGTGTGAAAACGCCCCATCCGCCTTGACGTGCTTCGCTACGTTGTCTATCTGGGCGGCCGCCTTGACCACGGTCGCCTTGAACTTTGACTTATGTCATTGCAGACGCAGAAGCTGGCAGCGTATGCGTAAGTGCCTTGTTCTTCGCCTCGAACAACACGACAACATCGCTGTCGATGATAGTGAAGTCGTTGCATAGACCGTCCAGCTTGAAGCGCTTTTTGATTTCGTCTTCGTTGAAAGTCTGCAGCCCCGTTCTGCGAAGAGAATCACCAACGTACTGTTCGAACGCATTCTCGAACGCCTGCCGAACCGTATCTTGCTCGTGCGAGATGATGTCGCTGAAGGCAAACTCCAGATGACGCTGAATGTTGGGCCTGCCCCAATTGAACCGCTGGTTGCCGTAGTCGACGTACGGTGTACGGTACAAAGGTGTGGGCTGGAACCACTCGTCCTCCGAAACCTGCCCGAACTGGGAAGCGACTAGCTTTTGGGGGAAAACGATTGTTTTCAGAAAACATTCAACCGCCTTGTCTCCGAAGGCCTTCTTCAACGACTGCAGATAGACCGGTGTGAACACGTTTTGCATACCTTGCTCTTGAGAGCACCAGAAGAAAACTGCGATTTGCAGATAAGTCAATGGCGCCATTCCCAGCGCTTCGGTGATAGTTCTATACAGCTTCGACTTCGGCTCTATCCTGCCGAGGACGTCTATCTGGCGGGCGAACGCTCCGGTCCCCTGTGGCATTTGGTACGGAGCCTGAGCAAGCAGCAACGAGCGCATCAGCAGGTCAACGGGGTTACCCGGCTTGGTCCATGTGACGGCCCTGTCCATAAGTTTCCACGCAAGGTCTATGCATTTGCGTAGGTCGACTGCTCGCATCGGGGCGTTCTTATACATGCCGGGGTAGTCACGTAGTACCCATACCGCCAGCAGTACAGGGTCTTTCGATTCCAGTTGGCTTATCGAATTAATGCCCTTCGCCACAAGCAGTGAGCTAGTCCGGACCGTGACGCCTTCCAAACTGAGAAGCTGGTCAGGCTCTTGCGGCGCGTCGGTCTGAAGTTGACCCATCGCCAATCGGCGAAGTTGCTTCTGTATCTTCGTCCACCGGAAGCGCCGTTCGCGCGTCATCTCAAGCCGACGTTCCTTCCACACGGTCGGGTGACAGGCGAGGAGCGACGGTTCACCATTTATGTCGAGTCCCCTAACGCACCTGGCATACGGAATGTACTGGCGACTATCAGGAAGAAATTAGACTGCGACTGACCGGTCCGACCAAAATACGGCTTTCTCCAATATAGCCGACTGGCGGGGAGGCGTTCACGGCTCGCAGGTCCATCCGGCGACACCGTTTCGGACCCAAACGCGACAATGAGTGATGCGGGGCAACTTACTTCCAGCTTGAACAAGCTTGGCGAGAAGGTGGTAGCGACCTGAGATACGGGGAACGGCTTGTGCAGACGAGGTGATACCGCTGGCCATGGTGTCCCCCGCCGGAAAGCCACCGATGAGCACACGTTGCTGGGCAGATTCGACCCGAAAGACCTCGGTTTGCTTCGCGCGCATCCGAGCGCCTGCTGGACCACCTCGTTACAAAAGTGACGAACGAAAACGAACTGTGCTTTGCTAGGACCGTGCGGTTAGGAACGACACATTCAGCGTTTACGCGCGTAGGGCATCGCAGCTTCGTTTTGAGACAGCGCACACTGAACTCTTGAAGGGTCGTGGGAAATTCCGACAAGCCTTGTTACCATTCCCCACACTACTCTTCCCATTACTGACCAAAACCCGATGGTGGTGGCGTCCGTCCAAGCTATCTTATCCGTCGTATCCGGTTCACAACTGCAGGGGGGCGGTAGCGGGCCCGCGAATGCCGCGAGGGGACTCAAAAGCAGGTCCACTTGGCGAGCCTTCAGTAGTTCGAAACTGTCTTTAGCGCAAAGAAGGACATCGTCAGGAAAGTTCGCGAGGGAGACATTTTTCTTACTATCCGTATATCCCTCGGCTGTTGCGTCGGAGTCTTTCCAAGCAGCTATCACAGCCTTGTAGCCCTCCGTGTGAGAGACCAATTTCAGAAAGGATGGCGGAAGAGAGCGACCAATTACGAGGTGAAGGTTGCCCACAATGGCTTGTTCCATACGGACATTCAGTGGCTGAAAAACAGTTTTCATCCACGTCCTCCATTCCGTGACCTCGCTCGGCTCAGGCCGGCCGGGCATGGTGAAAACCGAGGCGCCCCAGCGTGACAGTTCGTCACGCGCGGCTCCGGAACGCCTGAACGTCAGTTCGGTGGTTTCGGATTCCGCGTACCGGGTGCCGGCCAATATTGACAGCGTAACGTTGACCTTTTGCGGGTCCGGTTTGTGGTACCCCCAAACGGGGAAGAATTTTCTTGACGGCATGTACTGGTCTCGAAACTGGTCCCACGTCGTTTCGTTGGCTTGAGCCACCGCATACACCGGCCCGTACAACTTCTCGAGTTGTTTACTGACAATCTCCAGGTGCCCGACACGGACCTTCTCGGCATACGCGGCGACAAATGTTGCAAATGCGCCGATTATCCCTAATACCGCCGCCGGCTTTGCAAGCTTGTGCAACAAACGTCCCAGCCAAGACCGGCGCCGATTTTTGAAGATGCCGAGGCTTGACTTGGGCTTTTGGTCTGCCATTTTCGTCTCCGAGCGCCAATAACCGGGCCAGCGTCGGGATATCCCGGTTTGGTGCGTTTAGCGTCTACTGCCTGTGGTTATTGCAGAGCTGACATCTAAGTCAACAACGACTTCTCGACAAATGGGAGCTTTGCTGTTTCCATGTCGGCCTCAGCTCACTGAGCGTTCCAGCGGGAAATCTTGCTGTCGTTTGAATGTTAGGTGTTTGATGCAGGATTTTCCAATCTAACTCTCTTCCCCCGGGTTCTTGGCCAGTGGAGGTGCAGCCCGCGTCCGGGATGACCTCCGGACGGCTGCAGCGACTAGATTCTCATTGTTTAAGTCAGTTCGATATGAAGCTTCCGATGCGTTGCGCCTCCTACTCGCGACGCGCCAGTGTATGGCTCGTGGCTGATTCCGAAACAGTGTATTACCCTATTCCGATTGCATTGGATGCCCTCCATGGCCATGCTTACGGACCGGCGATATCCTACGTCCGAGAGCGCAGGTCATGACGCAGTTGCGCACTGCCCTCGACGAGGCGACGACATCAATAGGGTCGCGCGCGGAAAGCCGACGCCGAACGTTCATCGCCTATAAAAAATGGAAGGACTTCTGGCACACGCACGGTGTATCACTACGGTTTGGGGTTGCCGACCAGTCTCAACGGGACAAGGACTATTAAAACGAGCGCGACGATTCGCACGTCGGCACACCCACTCGTTGCAGCCAACGCCTGTGTTTTAGCTCAGTCGCGCACTATGGATTCGACCATGCAGCAATGGAAAATTGAAATGAACCCTTTAACTTCAACGACTTTAGAACCGGCGTCGCTAACCAACCTCCTGTGCTTCTTGGTAGCAACATTGGCGGCGTCCTACTCGCTCACAAGCGACTGGCGCGTAGACCATGTTGTGGAATCATGTCGTATCTGGCTTGCCCGCAATCAGGTTGCCTTGCCCTGGTTGAAGCGGGTCACCTTGGGTCAGCTAGCGTTGCAGATTGCCCGTCGTGACCCGGGTGCGGCCGGCATTGCGGTACGGCAGCGCGACATACAGCGCATGCTCACAAACGAAATGCGCGTCAACACCGCGAGTACGTTGATGCAACGTATCTTGGCAGTCTGCGAAACGGCTTTGCGCGAGCGTCCCGACATCTGACGGTGCCAGCGAACAAACTTCAGAATCAACTGCGGGTATCCAACACCGGTGAACTCGACGTCACGAAACTCATTGATATCGGCGTCAATTTTTCGCTCGAAGCAGTTGCATGGCTTGGCCTACACTCTCATCGAACGTGCGAAAGCAGCGGGCGTGTTCGCAATCTTGGCTACGAGCACGTCGCAGCAATCGAGTCATGACGGACTGGCTCTTTCGCACACCTACCCAGGTTATCTATTTTCCACGGCGGGTGTGCACCCACGACGATGCCCCTCTGTCCGTTTGTCTGCTCTTCACGCGCACTGTCGCTGCAGCTTCTTCGTATAGGCAAGCATTTTGCGAAGTTACCTTGTTCATATGGGGCATCGCGCCGCTTCCCTTGTTGTCTTCCGGGTTTATCTTTCAGTGTTCGCTGCGAGTACGCTCATGATTGCGCTCACACGCGATACTGACTGCTCAACCTTGTCCGTCGTGTCGTTAGTGTGATTGACGTGCGCGGAGGCTTTTCAATTTTCTCGACGGAATTGGAAATTAAATTTTGACTTTCTTTGCCTCCGTGCTGGGACGTTGATTCCGCAACCCACTCCGATACTACAACTGCAGACGCGCGACATCGTTCGCTCTCTCGAGCAACTTCGACAGCAGCAGTGGGCGCGAGGATGTTGCTGAAATACGATGCTGCGGAAAGAGCTGCCATAATTGCGGCGAGCTTAGCCAAGATTATTACGCTGCCAGCCAGGCATTTTGAATCTGAATTTGGATGGGTTCGCCGTTATTGCGTGCGGCCTGGATTTTTGTAAACAGCGCGTCGAAGGCAGCCTTGCTGTTCAGGACTTAATCCTCCCCGATACTGTCCCCAACGAGGATGCACCCTTCGGTATCTTTCGGAAAATTTCCGACATGAATTCGGATTCCGTCAAAGCCGGGGACATTGTCGAGCAGTGGGGTGTAGTACTGGTCGCGATAACAGTATATGACCTCAACGGCGTAGGTGCCTACCGGAATCGCCGTCGAGCCGAATACCTTCCATGCGCTGACCGGAACATTGAGTTGCTCCCGGTAAACAGGTTCGAGGGTGTAGCATTGAAAAGAGTTGTCGACGAACAGCTTTCCCTCGGTCGACTCCGCTGTCTTGGTCGTACGCTGCGGTAGGAGGTTCATTTTTCTTCTCCGTGAACCGAGTTAGACACGTCGAATTCTCGGTGGCGGCTTTGCACTTTGTTGCCAGCGTCTTCGCGCGCCGATTCGGTGCAATTTCACCAAGAACTGATGGTCGACATATATGTGCTGTTCAAAGAGGCATCTGCGGTGACCGCAACGGTCGTCTTTTTAAACAAACCGCGAACGCATGTTGCGCTGCCGCGCTGCATGGTCGCTACCCTATCAACATTGTTTCTTTAGTTGGACTACCAAACCTTGGCATCAAGGCCTCTTAAATAGAATTTAGTGCGACGACAAACGAAAGTCCAAATGCGCCAATGAGCCAATGTGTGATTCCACACATATGGAAGACTGTCCTGGGCTTCCGGCAATGCGCTTTACTTTGATACGCCCAGCCATTTGTACTAGGCTTTAGGCAGCAATCGTCAGCGACCGAGAACACGAACGGAGGTCCGTATGGCGGCGACCGGTGTCCCGGAGCGTAAGAAAGCGAGGCCTCGGCGGGTGCTGGCGGCGCTTTTGCGGTACAACAGGCTCCTTGAGCGTGGCGAGCATCACGTTTTTCCACCATGGATAGAGGCAGGGCTCCCTTGGGTCGCATTCGCGGTCCTGGTCGTATATATCGGGTTGTCCGCCTACAGCGTGCATGACTCGGGCACGTTCGAGTGGACGCAGCTTGCCCCCTTCGTTGCACTTGTTGTTCTGGGTTTAGCCTTTGGTGTATGGTTTATTGCTTGTTTTACGGGTGACGCAACGAACCGGGCGGATGAGCAGGACAAGCGCCGTCGCCAAAGTTTTCGTTTTTGCTACGTTTTCACGCTGAGCACTCTCGTGGTCATGATTGTGCCGGTGACCAATCCGTGGCAGCCTGATGTTGTGGGCCCGATAAGCTTGATTAGGGGTTGCGTTGATGCAAGAAGTGACCCTGGGATTGCGCGCTCCATTCAGTGCGGTGCAGATGACCTTTCTTTGAAGTTTGACGGGAAGACTGGAAAGCCGACGCCGGTTTCCGCCGCTGAAGAATCCGGCAATGGAAGCGTTGCGGAAACGGAGGGCCCGGGTTCTTCAGAGGGAACAACGGGGACAAGTGGTGCTTCGTCTACGCAAGCGACCCTCACAGTTCCTGCGAGTCCGACAGTGCCTGCAAGTCCGACAGTGCCTGCAAGTCCGACAGTGCCTGCAAGCCCCTCGGTCCCTGCGAGTCCGACAGTGCCTGCAAGCCCCACGGTCCCTGCGAGTCCGACGGTCCCTGCAAGTCCGACAGTGCCTGCAAGTCCGACAGTGCCTGCAAGCCCCACAGTCCCTGCAAGCCCCACAGTCCCTGCGAGTCCGACAGGTCAGGCGAGCGCCTCGAAAGTCGCCTCAACGCCAACAGCGGCTCCGGTTCAAGGGGCGTCAACCACCCTTGAACGTCGATTTGGTAGACACATCGGATTTGTCTACGAACCATCCTATCCGTGGCTTATCGTTATCGGTGGAACCTACGGTACGGCCGGTGTGGTTGACCGGCGATATGGACGCAATACCAGTGACGACGCATCCGCGACAACGGAGGGTGTGGGTAGCGCAGATAAGGGCAACGACGCCAGCATGGCGGCAAGCTTGCAAGACGGCGACCCTGCCAGTGACAAAAAGTTGAACCCTTGGGGTCGCAAGGCGCATCAGGTTATTGAAGGTGGGTTTGTTCTGCCTTATTACATCGTGCTGCTGTCGTTTCTTGGCGCTTCAATTGCGTTGACGAGGAAGATACCAGAGTTGCAGAAGCGCTCAGAACCCGGGTACGAAGGGACAATAGACCAACCGAGGCTTGATTTCAGGACCGTGCGCGAAGCGGTTGTGTTCCAAATTATGCAGTTAGTAACTGCGCCATTCATCGCTATGGTCGCGTTTTACGCCATTGCGCCGAGTAGTGCAGGCTCGGGAATCGCAGTGGGATTCATCTCGGGATTTTCTTCGGAACTCGTGTTGTTGCAGATTCGAGGGATGGTTGAAGGTCTGTTTCCGAGGTCTGTGTCTCGTTCTGCTGAGACGACGGCGTTAAAGGGTGATGTGGTGGGCCGGGTGACGTTCTACGAGAGCACGGGCGAGAATAAGGTGCCAGTGCAGCGACCGGCGGCCAACGTTGCGGTGCGATTTAACAAGGACCCGAACAGCAATGGAGCGGACTATAGCGACACGACCGACTCTAATGGGGATTTTGCCATTGCAGGGGTCCCAGCTGGCTCACGTGTCCTCTGTGCGACAGGTGGCATTGACTCTCAAGGTAGGCCGGTTAGCGCGAAACGATTGATTATCATCGCTCCGGGAGCGCAGGTCAGGCAAAACCTCATTTTGACGCCACCGGACAGTGACTCAGATGGTCACACGACGGATACATCTGCGGGTGCCGGTGGAGGCCCTGGAAAAGCGGCCGAGTCCGAATCCGCCGACCAGCACAAGTTGTCAGCGTCATCTCAAAGCGAAGTTAAGGATGGTTTGCGCGCTGCTAGCGACGAGACAGCGGCGCCAGCTAAGGTCAATCCCGATATTGACCACGCCAAGAAAGAGCCAGGGGACGGACAATAGTGAAAAACCTTCGACCGGCCAACCCTAGAACCGACGAAACCACGCACCCGACGGTAGCGCACAGGTCGTCGATTCAGCGCCAGGCGCCACCGTAGCAGCTCTCTTCGCCGCCGCCTTCTTTGCCCCCACCTTCCTGGTTGCAGCTTTCTTTGCAACAGCGCCGCTGACAACCGAACGCTTCAGCTTGCACGCTTCGCTGGCCGCAGTGGTCCAAGTCGCGAGGGCGGCCGCACCATCAATCAAAAACTTCGAACGGTCTTTTACTGTCGCAAGCCACGCTGGCGGGGGGGCCGCGCCCACTCCATGTTTAACCCGTGTTCGGGTCAAGATATTTCGCCGGCTGCGGCCCTTTGCGCTGTCCTTTATGAGCAGTTGCACCAGCAACCACTGTGGCTTTCTTGGCCGCAGTCTTCACTTTGCTCACAGTGGCGGCGCTCGCTTCGCGACCAGCGTCGGCACCACTTTCAATCAGGAACTTGCTTGGTCCTTGGCTTCTGCAATCCATGCCGGCGCGCGGCCATGGCCTGTCCAGGTCGCACCGGTTTTAGGTTGTCGGCGATAGCGGGTACGGTTGGCGCTCTGGTTTCGAGCACGCTTGCGGTACGCGAAAAGACGCCACCCGCGAACTTGAACTAGCTGGAGAATTTTGTCGATGGAGCCTCCCGCGTACTCATAGGTGCAACCGCAGCCGCTGTCCTCCTTTGATTTTTCAAATCTGGGTTGGTTCCGGACATTAAAATTGACACGGTAACGCTAAACAAATTTTAAATTAGGATAACGTACTTGTAATCGGATTCGTCGTTTGAGTTCCCGAGCGTCTCGTGCCAGACTTCTTGGGCAAGAAGAGTTAGAGGTCGTTTGACCTTTACTTGGAGGAAATCTGAGAGCAATGTCCGAGCGCCGTTGCTTAACGTTTTAGTCGAACCCTCGGGATATCGCGAGCCGGCAGCATTCGCCCGCAAGTCGGTGCCAGGGTGCTTACCGTGTTTTCGCAAGAGCTTGTGCCGCCAGCTCATAAACGGTTAGCTATCGCCACGATGCCGGACACAGTCGCAGTCAAAAACACGCGACGCAACTCAGGCCACCTTGTAATCGACAAAAGCAAACATCCACGCCGCGTCGCCGAATGGCACTTGGTAGTCCTTAGCCTCCTACCTGCGGACGCTTACTGAGCTGCCTTGCGGCGCCCGGCGGAGCAATCCATTGTCGAGTCTGATGAAGGGGAAAGAAGTGATGCATTGCTGGCATCCCCGCGAACTGCGACTTTAGATATACCGGCGGCCCGAGTGGAATATCGAGCGTCGTTTTGACTCGCTCCATCGCGACGAACGTGCGAAAGCTACGCACATTCACCTCAGCAAAAAACAGCGACCGCGTGAGCGTGGTGTATTCCGCCATATCTCAAGTACAAAAAATCAGGATGAAATCCACATTACCGGTCACGTAGTGGCATTGCTGAACCTGTTTGGTGGACTTCCGGCACACGGGAGTGCTACTCGGGCCCCTTCAAGTCAGCGCACAAGCCAGTACTGGCTGACAGGAGCGCGCATGACACAATCCTTAGAGGGGCAGCAACGCAATAAGACAGCTTATCGAAGTTAGCCCGCGGCTTTGGCGCAAAAAAGTCGGCAGTGTGCTGGCATCGGTATTCGTCGACGATACACTGCGATAGTACCCGACGGTCTGGAAGCTCAGGGATGGAGTTCATCGGAGCATCTGCTGGCAACACCCCCTCGTTTGATACCCAGAGCCACACGCTGACATACGCACCTTGCTCTGACTCGGATACGATTGGAAATTCATCAAACGCGTATTTATCCCATGGGTGCCACCGACGGCGGGGACACACATAAAGATAACGTTCTTTGGCTCGTTCGATATACGGACTACCGACACATTGCTTTCCGAAATACTCAAGGCACGCCCGAACCGTCAGGCCACGTAAGGTCAAAACTTCCAGCGCGCTTTTGAAGTCGGAAAGCCCCTTCTTCTCGTCCGGGGTGTAGCGCAGGTCATAGTCTTCGACCCAGACCCAAGCGCTCACATACGCGCCGGACCTCGTGCGCGAGACCACCGGGGCATCGTCGAAATCAACGTCTCCAGTGCCATGGTCGTACTGTTCTATTGCTGCCGCGAGAAAGCGACTATCGTCGGAGGGCTGCCCGAAAAAATCCAGGCAATGCACGATTAGGAGGCCGTCATCGGCCAGCTTTGCAAGTTCCTGCCCAAAGTCCATGTTTCAAAAAACCCCTTCCATGAATCGCCCCGCGCCGGAGCTTGAATTTAATATAAGGACTGTTTTTATCCCGGGAGTAGGAATCTTCGATGGCCGCTCGCGTACGCCATGCTGGCGAATCTCCCGGGACTTCGCAGGTAACTGGGAAAGGTGCTACGCGACTTCGCCATTAGCCGAAGGTCCGCCCAGCCTTATAGGCGCCCCTGTGCCAACGCCTTCAGTGGTACTGGCAGACCCGACCGGGTCGCTAACCTCCGGCTTGGTCTGTTTCGCCCGACCGAGCGGCGGGCGCATCGTACGAAGCCGCGGACGCATCGGGACGCCCGGTCGTTACTAGCGGTAAGGTCTGTGGAATTGCCACAGGTAGATACGAAACGCGTCTGGAATACCTCGAACGATGACGCAGTGACGATTGCGTGCAAGGTGTTGAGGAGCATCCTCCGTGCGGGATGGCAACGTGCCGCTGCTTTCACTGGCTCTGACCAGTGTCGGTGCTCGCGGGGCCGTGTTTATTTTGAGCAGAGTGTGGCTGAAGGATAAACGGCGGCGCTACACGTCCTGTTACGTCCTCTGCTGGCACGTAACGGCACGTGTCGGCGCTGAACGCCCACTCGTGTCCCGAAAACCATTTCTCTGGGACCAGAATCTTGAAACTGCTTGACCTCGATGAACTTGCTGCGCTCCTCGGCCGCAGCCCTGAAACTATCAAGAAGGACATCCTCCGAAATCCTCTCGCGGTGCCGCCGCGACTGCACGTTCCTGGAACTCGCTTGCTTCGCTGGCGCGAGTGCGATGTTGATGCATGGCTCGCCGAGCATGTTACGGGGTCGCGCAATGATGAAGCTTGACGAATTGCGGCTCGACATCCGGAAGACCCTGACCACGCCGCCGCCCGCACTCGACCATGTCGTGCCGGGGCTACTCGCGGCCACCGTCGGCGTGCTCGTCGCACCGGGTGCGGCAGGCAAAACCACGCTGTTGACGCAGCTCGCATGCGACATCGCCGCCGGAGCGCCGGTTGGTGGCGGCATTCTGACGTCGCAGTCACTCAATTCTCCCGGGAAACGGGTCGTGTTCTTTCTTGCGGAAGAATCGCAGGCAATCATGCATCGCCGCGTCCAGGCTGCGCTCGAGGGCATGCGGGGGATGCCGGCGTTTCAGAAGGGGAGCGAGCGCGAAGCCTTGGCCCAGCAATTGACCGCGAATCTGCATCTTTATCCATTGGCTGGAGCAGGACGGTTGCTATGCGTCGATGGTGACGGTTCGACGACGCACAAGTTCCAGGAGATACTTGCTGCTTGCGAGAGCGCAAGACTGGTCATTATTGACCCGCTCCGGCGCTTTCATGCCGGGGAAGAGAACGACTCTGGCCACATGTCGGCGGTCGTTGCTGCGTTCGAACAGGTAGCACACAAGACGGGTGCAGCGGTCATCCTGTCTCACCACGCCAATCGCAGCTCAGTGCTTAACAGTGGTGGCGACCAGGCATCTGCCGCGCGCGGCTCATCGGCGCTGACTGATGGTTCGCGCTGGCAGGCGAATCTCTCCGGCGTCACGGACCGGGCAGCACTACGTTATCGGATTGCGGATGCCGAGCGGCGTCATTTTGTGCAACTCGATATCGCGAAGGCAAACTATGTAGCGGCAAAAGAGCCGACTATCCTGCGCAGGAGCTCGTCCTCGGGCGCCTTGACGGTCTGGACCCCCGCCACGATGGTTGCACGCAAGGGCAGCGCCCGGGCAATGACCGTCATGACGGGCAGTAACTTTACAGGAGGCGTGCGATGAAGGCGTCGCCGCGGATTGTGCGTTATGACTCAGCCCTCTCAGCAGCACCGCTCTTTCAGCCGGTTTGGCGTGGCAAGCGGCCCAATCTCAATCTGAAATTCACCTTCGATGGAATCGTCTGGCGTTGGCGTGGTCCGGAGCAGTTGGGCATCGGTGAGCAGACATTGCTGCTTGTGTTGCTGGAGCTTGCGGCCGAGCAGTTGGTGGATAGCGATGTCGTCGACGATGCAACACGTCATATTGAGTCGTCGCTGTACGACCTGCAAGAGAGTAGACGTCCCCGTACCGCAAGGCTGACCGTAAGTCTCTATGAATTGTGCCGCCGTCTGGGATGCTCCACCGGTGGTAGCGCGATGAGTCAGCGACGGGCGGAATTGCAGCGCTTATGTGAGGTGACGGTTTGGATGCGTCGCGAAGACGGCGTCGAGCTTCAGTCACGACTGCTGGCTTGGGAGGCGGGGAATAACCAGGGCGTGACCGTATTGCTGAACTGGCGTCTCACAGACGTATTGTTCGGCGGCCAATTTTCGCCCATTTGCCTCACCGAACGGTTAAGCCTGCACTCCGAATGCGCTCGCGCGTTGCATTGCGCGTTGTCGATGCGGATTCGCACGGGAATGACAATGGCGTTTCATCTGGACAAGCTCTCCGGTTATATCTGGGCCGATGGCGATGGTCGACCACGGCGCTCCGGTCGTCTCCAACCGGCTGACACTGAACTGCTGGCTGCGGCGGCAATGCGCCGTCGGCGAAGGCAGATGCTCGGCGCCGTGTCGGAAATCGCATCATTGGTGACCTGGACCACAAAGACCACAGTGAACGGTGCCGTGCAGTTCACCCGGCATGCGCTGCCAAGTGGGGATGACCTTACGACCCCGTGGCGGACGGCTCGGCAGCCAGGGAATGCTGCGGCTATTGCCAGCGCGCCACCGACGTCTGCGGAAACGCCATCGGCGGGTGGCGTCTGGCAGATGTTTTCGCAATAGACGCGTTTGCCGGCCTCATGGGACAAGCATTTGCCAAGGCAGGCGTACTCAATATGACGTGGTGGTTCTGACGGAGCCACGTCATATTGCATACGGTTTCACGTCATATCAGGACTACATGGGAAGTGCAAGTATTTGATTCGTAATGCTGTTTTGGCAAATTTCGGCCACGCACTATCTTTCTCTACCTGAAAGAGTCCTGGTATTGCAAAGTAGCGCAGTCGGGCTGGACTGCCCACCTGCTGGGGACGGCAGCCGGTATTGCCATCTGACGTCTTCAACCTCAAAAAAGACTGTTCAAAGGGGCCAAGAGTCCACTATCTCGACGTGTTGCGCCTCTATATATGCGCTGACATTGACACGAATGGGGGCCGTAGTCACTTCTGCTTCTTCAATGCACTTCGTTGGATTAGGACTGGACCGCTGAATAACCTGGCTGCCGCTGATTTTTTGGTTATTAGAGGAGGACCTTTTTTAAGCAGAGTTGCGGTGACGCGTTTCGCGGCGACTTCAAGCGGTCTGAGCACGACCACACATCCTGCGTGTACGTTAGTACGTCGGCTATGGCGTTTGACTTGCAGTGCTCGAACCTATTTCGTGGCGCGCTCGACCGACGGGTCCCCATCGTGATGCGCAATGGCGTGCATCACCGCAGTTGGAAACGAGACGCCGTCGGCGTCAAGCTCTCTCGAACCGGGAGGAGTTTTGCGCGCCCAGCCTCTGGACCGTGTCTTTTTCGACTGGCAATTTCGGACAGGTTTGCTTTACCGGAGCAGGGGCACCCCCCGCTACAACCACGGTGACCGTTTTAGTCGGGTCTTCTGCGACCTCCAAGGTTCACGCGGGCCTTGGCCAATCGTCGCATACCGGCGGTGGGCTCGCATGGGTCGTAAGGCGCTGGCACGGTGTGCCTGACCGAGCGACGACCTGCGTCGGCATTCCGCGCTATCGTTGCTGCCGTCCGGCTGGTGAAGCGGCCAGGACCATGCACATCAACTATGCTTCTGTTCTGCCGGAGCGTTAGCCCAAACGTGGCTTTGGCGGATTGACGTGCTTGTCGCGTTCTCCAGAAGGTCCAACAGTCGTTGGAGCCGCACTCTTTGCGTATGCATCAGTGCTGGCGTCGCGCCCACTTGCATGACCCGGATACGCCAGTAAGTCTGACCGAACAATGAATGGGCTCGTTCTGACGATAGCACCCGCTCGAGGTGAGAGATTGCGCCGTCAACGTTTTGGGGCGTGTAAGGACTCTGGACGGTGCCCCTTCCTTTTGTACTGGATTTCATCAAGTTCTCTCAGGTTCTTATGTTTTTTCAAAGGACCGCCGATGTAAAGCGGCCATCTGTCCGACGGAGTTCGGCTCATAGCGACGTCAAGTCGCTCGCATTCCTGCGGCAAGGCGTGCGCGGTATGGCGTTGCCTACGCATTCGAACGCCGGTGCGCCAGCGGGTCGTTGGCCAAAAACTCGCTGGCTCGTGATGACCTATTGTCGTTGCGTATCGAGACATCTGGCGTCTCTATATCGAATTGGCCAGTTCGGGTCATAAGCAAAGCAGCGAATGGTGCGAAAAGACGGCGGAGCGAGACGCAGTCGTCCTTGCGCTGCTGGTTATCAGTGCTGGCTGAGGCGTGTGCGGCTGCCCGAAAGTTGCTATGGTTCCGGCAGCATGACGCAGGCAAGACGCATCCGCGCAGCGCACATCGCGTCGCCGGTAACGACGGCTGCCGTGGGGCGTTTGCAACGACGCACAGATAACCACGGTCACAAGGTAGCGTCACCATGGTCCTGCCGCTCGAGCGTGCTAGCCTGTCATGCGCCGGGTTGACGCTGTGCGCCAGCAAAGTTCGCCGCAGACGCTCATTGCACCGTCGTCTTGTCGCGCCGTTCGGGGTCTCTGGAGCGCTGAGCTGTAGTGGACAACTGCTGGCGTGACTTTCGCACCGACGCCGGTGTAACCGGCGACCGTGGCTTCGCTACAACGACGTCCCGGCAAGGACTCTCAAGTCGAGTGGCCGTCTCTTTGCTGATATCGGTACTTGCGGACCAGACATCCATATAGGCGTCGTGCCGCGACGGGTCGGTGACCGCTGATTTTAAATTTGGATAGGTGATGTCGCGTATGGTCTCGGCAACCTTCCTCGCTACGCGTTCTCGAGGTACTCGCGCGCGATATCGGTAATCGGTGCCACCGCCCGTTCTAACGTTGACTTGCGGAAAGACGCGTTCTATCTCGCCGGCGCGGCGTGCACGGACTAGCAACGTAGTGCCATAGCCACCCTTATCGACGATTGAAAGAAACGTATCCGGAAAGATACCTACAGAGGGTCGTCCAGTTGTTTAGACGACGATGCCCCAAAGCCACACGTCGGCGGCGATGCCAGGGGAGGAGGTTGCGTCCGCACTGATGTACTCGAATGCCCGGTTCGCTCCGTCGGTGGCAACCACGGTGCCCTCACGACCGTGCACGACGTGAAGCTTTTTCATCAACAAGCTCCAGCCGAGCGGCGTCAGCACTTGTTCCTCGATGGCTTCCGCCATGAGGACCGGCATTTCGATATGGGTTGGCCATGAACCGAAGGTCGCACGAAAGCCAGCCACCGTCGCGACGATTCGAGCCGCCGAGGTCAGCGAATCGGTGCGCAGAATATCCGCGCGGGCGAGTTGGTCGCCGATAGTCGGCGCAGGAAAAGGTTGCTCACCGAGGTCGACGCAAACATTCTCGAGCACCTTGATAAGAGGCTGGTCGTTAGCGTGATTCAGGAACTGGCACAGTTTGTCGCGCGGGACCAGATGGACAGCTTGCGATTCCCACCCCATCGCGGCCGGCGTGCCACCGACGCGGCGTGCCAGATAATATCGCGTGTAAGTCAAGGAGCGGTTTGAGTCGGTAAGGAATGCGGTAATGGCGACCTGCAGGCCGGCTTCCTCGAATGTTTCCCGAATGGCGTTCGCTTGCCGGCTGATGCCCTTCTCGATGCGACCCTTCGGGAAGGTGGCCCGATATCCGGCGTAGCCGTTGGACGGAGCGACCAGCCAAATCCGTCCGTCTGGTTCGCGAACTACAACGCCTGCCGCCTCTGCTTTACCCTTGGGGCAATCAAACGGTGGCTCGTCAATGGCGGCTTGTCCGGCTACATTGTTCCACGCAGCCGGTGACTCTGGCACGTCTGACCATTCGGCGAACGGAATCCCGTTTATCTGGGCCGGGATGTTTCCGCCAGGGATGACGGACGCGACCGAGCTTGGGTCGTTCCAGGTCGTTGGCAGAGTGGGCTTGCTCGGGGTCTTCAGCAAGACCGGTTTGCCCGCGTCATCAGGCTTGGGATGGTAGACGATAGCCATTTGAGCCTCCCCTAGGATTCGTTCTGGTTTGATTGCTTTGTGCGGTATGAGTCGGCGGCAGTCCGGTCCCGTCCAGTAGGCCCGGCGGATACAGCAGGCTTCCCGTCGCTGGGTTTGCCAGCGCGCGAATAGTGCCACCTTCCTCCTGCACGCGGATGATGAGTGGTCACACGCACACCTTTTCGATGGCCGGCGTCGACTGCGAAATGACTATTGAGCGAAGCTGCGCGGCGACCGTCTTCAGGTCACGCAGGTCCACCGTAGCGACTGAGATGCAACTGACTTCGCCGAGCGCTGCATGCGCGGGTGGACGTTTCAGTCGGAAGCTTTTCCGCAACCCTGCTTGTGGGCCCATTCCCGCGTGATGGGCATATAGGAGCATGACCTTGCCGCAGTCGTACGAGTGAGCGTACACATACATTTGATAGAGGTCCACGTGGGACACACCGTCCCGCACTTCTTCCCCGGACAGGCGCTTCCATTTGGTGTCGATAATCCAGGCCGCCTGGTCGCCGACCAAGGCGACCACGTCCGGCCTCATAGCAAACGCGTCCTTGCCGGTGGCGTCGTCCACCGTCAGGTGGTGTCGCGGCCCCTGTAGTCTCACTCGAAGCCGGTCTGAACGAAATTCCCGCATCGCAATGTGCCCGATGTATTCCTCGAAGAGTCTGTTCATATCGAAAAACAGCGAGTATCCGTGCGAGTGCCCTCCATTGACGTCGGCGGGCGTATTCCTGAGAAATAGTTCGGCCAGTTTGAAGCAGGGCAAATACCGGTCATTGAGTCGGTCGAACGATATCCTGTTCCACGGCAGGGCGCCGTCTCAGTGGCGCGCCTCCTTGGCTAGTGACTACGGTGTTGTGCCGCTAAGCCCACCCGCTACCGCCGGCGCTGCCGGTGCCGCTCCTTTTCCCTTTGGTGGAGGTGGCGACGCGAACGCCGCCATCGTCTGTGCCAAGTTCGCCAAATCAGGATATTTTTTCGCCAGAGGCGTACCGGGCTTCTTCAGCAAGTCGTATGGCGTAGCTGTGAGACCATAGGCGCTTTCGGGGCCGATACCAAAGTGCGCGACAATCCAGTCTGCAGTTCGCAGGCGCTGAAACGCAACGTTGAGGTGGGCGATATCTTTACCCAAATGCGGCAGGGGTTGTACAAACTTGTCGAGGAGGATATCGAGCTCTTTGAATATTCTTTCCCGAGATTGTTTGGAGTCGGGCTTCAATGTGTCGTTGCGCAACTGAGCAACGGTACAGTTGCTTTTTTGGGCAAACTCCGCGGAGACATGGGGAAGTGCAAGCACAAACTTACAAACCCATCGGTCTGGTTTGTAAAATGGGAAGCCCAAGTCAGTCGCTATGTGGCAGGCGGTGGTATAGGCGAACCCGTCCACTCTTTCGATGGCCTCGACGACCGGAACTGCCTGAAGCCGGAGCTGCGCTCGGAGGGCTTGCGGCGTGAGAACAGGGGCGCTCGACTTTTGCGCTCTCACGTACAGTTGATTGTACGAGTCGTATGCTTGGTAGATTGAATTAAAGTTGAGCGCGAGCTGGCGGTTGGCAAACAGGCGCGAGCCCCTTAAAGGATGTTGCAGAACATGGGGTCCCCCGGTGGTATGAATGTAGCCCCCGTCCAGGGCGGAGTTCACGGCCGTTCCTTTGGCTGTGTAGGCCGAGTGCTTGCCGCCTATCGCACCCGTATACTCCCAGTCCTGGCCGCGAATCAGGTCCAAGTCCTCGAAAACGAGCCTGCGCCGCTGACATTCAAGATTGGCCACTCCAGCATCGGTCTGCTGAAAGAAAGGCTTGTTCCATACGCGTTTCCAGACGTCCAGCTCCGAAAGGTTAGGCTGAAAAGTGCTGCTGCGGACCAAATCGCCAAGTTCTCTATCGAACAAGGCTTTATTCTCGTCGCTGCCTGTGCACTCATTGCGGAGCACCTGATAAATATCGTGAATTAGGCTCATTTACTCGAATGACTGAATGTGGTTTGAATCTCGACGTGGCAGAACGTCGTTCAACCGCCGCCGAGTCTCCTTTACGTGTTATCGTCGTTGCATGGAAAAACTTGAGGTCGGGTATTGTTTGCGACTATGACCGCCGACCGAGACCGGTATTCCTGCAGGGGTGAGCGCGGTCTGCATACCGACACGAAATATTGGATGATGCGGCACATCGCATCCAGCAGAATGTCGTCGGGCTTTGGCTCAAAAGTTGCGGGCAGGCTGCTGATGACGTCCCTCGCTGCATTGACCAGTTGCTGGTGATTACGAATGGCACCGTGTCCGCCCTCGTCATGGGTTTCCGGTGAATGGAGCGACAGGCTGCGGCCATGCATCCCGAGCGCCCTCGAAGTTCAGGGCTTAGACCTGCTGAGAGACGCTCACTCTTGATGCGAAGACGTTCTTTATCTCTATTTGCTCGCGGGCCTTGACGGTGCCCATTGCGGGCAGGCCAACGACGTTGCACAGCTCCCGGAGTCGTTCGTAACCCATTCCTGTCTTTCCACGTTTGTACTTAGCAGATTCTACGGTGTGAACGAGACGAGACGCGTCTCAAATTCAGTCGTGTGGCGCAGCTTCCGTCGATGACCATAGGGTGCGGCCCTCGCATTTGTCCCCGGGTTTAGTCTTTTGGAAAAACCGTCCGCAACAGACCAGCGCCCGCTTGGGAACCTCGTAAAGCATGCAGGTTACGCGAGCTCGTGTATGAGTAGCTGCCATTTCGGAATGGCGCAAGCTCGCGCGATAGTCGCCTCACTCGCGGAAAATGGGAGACCCGGCGATTCATTGCGCAAGCGTTGGCATTTCTTCTCAAGTCTGCGTAATGTGAGCCCCGTCAGGCCTCACTCGCTTTCTCCTTCTGACGGACGTAATGTGAGAAGGTCGGCAGGAAAGCGATTCGGGGATGGAGTTGGCTCATTCTCTCAGGCTCCGGCGTGCGTCTTGAAAGTTGTACTGGCCGCCTCGCGGCCACTGGCGTTGCCTCGTGTCCTAACAACTATACGAGGAGGTTTCTCGCGTAGCGACGAGGCGGGTGCCTTCGTTTCGTGCGAAGACATCAAACAGAATGGGCGTTCCACCATTGTTGACGGAGGTTGAGACAACCGATGTCTCGATTGTTTAAGTTCCCATATCCGGGCGAATGGCGGCACGTACGGAATGGTCGCCTCGCATCGGGTGCAACAGCGACACACAGAAAAGAGTTAATCCCCGCTTCGGCAGCGAGAAGGCAGGCATTTCCGCGAAGCTTAACGATGAATTGAGGTCTTTCAGATAGCTAGAACCGGATGAGTGACGCCTCGCAGCCGGCGCAATGGGTCGCCCCGGGGCGCACCTCGCTCCGGCAGGCCGAGCATGTTTCCGTCTCATCCTGCTCGCGTATTGCCAGCGCGCGGCCAGCGCCGTTTGCACGGGTGCCCAACGACATCTTTGAGGATACTTCGAAACGGTTAACACCGAACACCACCTTTGAACGCAAGTGAGTTTCTGGTCCGTCGGACTTGGCTATCCATCGGGCGCGGACACGCGCCACACATTTCTCTTCTTTTAGTGCCTGCGTGGCGATTCGTTGCAACGTGGAAATGGCCAAACTTGCCGGGCACTGTAGCCAACCCATCGTTCCTGAACAGTGTCGCAACTCGTACCAAGCGCGGCGCGAAACCTCGCCGGGCCGCCCCACGATGATATGAAAAAGCACATGACAACGTGGCTCTGCCTTGTCATTGAGTGCAGCATCCGTAGGTGACGGCATACCCCCGAACGCGATAATTTTGAGATGCCCTGCCAGCCAGGGATGGCTAACGACAAACACTCGCCCGCTCATTGAGACTTCCTCGAATTGTGCGCCCATAAGAGAGTGAACGTGTCGCATGCTGACACGCGCCTTATGTCTATCTTGGCTGCTGAACAGATGCCTTGCAAGCGAACCTGCGAGGCCCCGTGTGCGGCGCAGCCCGGCGCGCGGCAATCAGTCGCTTCTCCACCAACCGGGTAATGCTGTTTGCAATTTAAAGATTGCTCGCGGTACGTACGGCGGCAGTCCGCACTTGCAGGTCAACATTGTTCAAGGCGTTTGGGACCTCTTGTGTCCTGGTCGTCTGGATTTTCACACTTCAACGGGACCGTTTAGCAATGGCAGGGTGCGGGAGTACCGGCCGCCAGACGTGCCGGAAGTGGAGCGAAATGTGCCATGCGCCCCGTTGTGCAGCCTGGATGTATTGGCTCGGACGCGCCATGTCCCGGATATGCTTCCGCGTCCGTACGTGGAGCGTAGGTTGGTTTACCGCAGTGGTCGAAAATGAGACAGGGATTGTCTCGAACTCACTTCATAATGGCCCAATCGAATGACAAGTGCTTTGCACCTCGCCCCGGTAGCACTTTCGGGCACCGGTGGGGTGCTGCCGGACCTGCGTCACGAAAGGCTCGGCGCCAGTGGGCATGACAGCCGTTGACACGCGTGATGGGGCGCTATCCGTGGCTGTCACCGCCTAGCCAAAGAAACGTCAGGCCTCGCGGTGAGGCCACTATTACAGGAGGCCTGGATTGTATAAGCGCTTTTGCCTGCTTGCCGCTGCCTTGAAATTGCCGCCATGGGAAGAGGTGGCGGTGGGACCATTCCTCGAAGAATCGAAACGACGGATGGAAGCAAAGGCGTTGCGACTGCAGTTGTTGTTGCCGGGTATTACCCTGGAGAAAAGTCGCGACGCCATCAGCCGGGCGAGCGTGATGGTGAATTGGCGCCGTGTCGAAGAAGTCCTCGATTACATAGAAACCCAGCAGGACATCGAGGAACAGGCATGTGACCTCATTCACATGCTGCCGGCATGCTACGAACCCAACACGCTTGATATGCCGCTCGCCGTGTTACCCGGGGCGAGCGTCCGGACTTTCGGCCGTCGCCTGCAGGAGGCGTTGCGACTTGACGCGCCTTATACGTATAAATTGACCGCGCAACTTTACGGGGCGCGAGATTGGCTGGCGCTTGCGGGACCGAAACGGTTTCTGCCGATTGCCGAACCAATTTACCGTTATGGAAGCGGTGAAGTCGCGGGCCGGCCCTGCGCGTGACTTGACCCGTGCCCTGCTGCCCGGCAGGCTGACGAAGAGTTCGAGGCCATGGCGCAGTTGCGTCAGGAGGTGTTTCAGGCGGACCTCACCCAGAACGAGTTCGTTGACCAGCCAGGCATGCTGTGCGCCGGGTCAGTTGGAGCGACTTTGCACCTCGTTGACCGCGAGTACGATATCGCTGAATGGAAGGCGCGCTCGACTCTAGAGGCAATCGACAAAAGCTATCCGAAAGACTGTCGGCTTGCTCTGGCACCCGGGAGCAGGACGCATCTGCTCTACGTACGGCTCAAGGCAGTCCTGTATGTCGCGCTCATGTGTTCCGACAAGAATGGTGAAGCCGAGTCCGAGCGCGAATGCCCTCGCTCGCGGGAGGGAGTACCGGGCGGAGTACGACGGGTTGCTCAAGAAGTTGGCTCCGCGAAATTCGAAACCTTAACAGAGAACCGCGCTTCAGCTGACTCACGGTCGGCTAACCGCGCTAACTGGCTTTGCTTAAACGCGTCAAATACATCGCTCAGCAGACAGCTGCGAGCAGGCTGGCGATGCGCTTCAGTAACGCCGGGTTGCAAACCGCGCGGTCATCTTCGCGGGCCGCAACAGCGCATTTCCGCAAGCAGCCAAACAAGCGGCTGAGGGGTTGACGATATTGAATAAGACGGATTGTGTCCCAAATTCGCCTTACGATGATTCCCCGTGCCAAAAGGTTACCATCGCGGTGTCGGCGAGGGCGCTGTTCGACTTTGAAGAAGAAAACCTCGCATTCCGGGAGGACGACCCGGCCGCGTATCGTGCACTCCAGGAGGGGAAGCTCGACCTTCCGGAGGTGCCGCATTCCCGCTCGTGCGAAAACACCTTGCCTTCAACAACGGCGGGAAGACGATGTCGAAGTGGCGATTTTCTCGCGCAATGACCCGTGACCGGCCTGCGGGTTTTTGCGTCGACCCGGCATCATTGGATGGCAATCGGCCGCGCCATTTTTACCAGCGGTTTTTTCAGTGAACTTCGCGCGCTCGTGTTTCGACACGATACGATAGGCCTTTGAAAAAAATCGTCTGTTTTCTGCAGCGGTTCGGCGTGCACAGTGTGCGGGCATGCGGCCGCCATTGTGCGAGGAACCGTGCCACCCGAGTTCGTTGATAGCGAGCGATGGAACAACGGCGAACACGCGTTGGATGACATCCGCGCTAAAGTTCTGGTCACTCCTGCCGACATCAAGTAAGCGCTCAACGTTTGCTAAGGGGCGGCGATGTCCGCGTCTGGGCGCCTTGCTTTGGCTATCGGCATGCTCGAAGAGGGAGACGCCAGGGATGCGATTTCGGAGAGCATGGTGAAAGGACTGGTTTTCAACGAGGGCGGCAAACTCGAATATGTCGAGTGGGTTTGGGACAAAGCCGACGAGGAAGACGCGCATGTCGGTCACGACGTTACCGACAATGCGGCTGCATACATCCTGGAGCCAGTGTGTTTCGCTGGAGAGATTTACGTACGCGATATTTTTTCGCTTCTTGACCGCAATCCGGTGTTGCTCAAGATATTCCAACATGTGTATGCGGGTGAGTACTTGCAGGAGGCGAAGAAAGGAAATGCTGTCGCTTACACAGGCGAGTACGACCCGCGAGGTATCGAATATCTCGAACTGTTCTACGATTGGGAAAAGGAGAGCGATGCCGGTGTACTCACCGGGGTACACCGGCTCTGGCTTCATGGCGTGGGGTATAAGTTGCGAGACGATACAGAACTGGAGGGTCAAGGTCTCCAAACAAAGGGAACCCGGATTCACTGGGCTATCAAATTTTCACCGCTCGCTCACATCTTCAACCTTCCGTTGCGTTTCAACTCCGAGGTTTCCGTTGCAGATAGTAGATGCATCACACTGACGCTTCACACCTTCCGAGTGCCGAGTCCGACGCTCGCGCAGGTCATCCATAGCGTGCTGTGGGAGCTCTCGTGGGCCGGTAATCCCCAGGCGACGGACGAGTTCGTGACTATGCTCCACGATATTTCTGACGATGCCAACATGTCACCGCCCATGCTTGAAAGTGAGTTTATCGAGCGGCTTGAGGAACTGGATGGTGAATAGGCGACCGCTTGCGAATTTGGCGGGCGAGGTCGAATTCTCCTTTTGGGTCAACCATGCGGACTGTCCCTTCGGAGCGCGAGCGCCGTCTGACGATGCGTTTTAACGGCATCGTTTTCTATGCTCTTGAAGGTGAGCGAAGATTTTTCGAGGTCACGGCTTCGGCGGAATCGCCGCAATCTCATCCCGATGGTCTTCCAGAATTTTCTCACAATCAGCGATGACTTCTTGGCACTTTGCAATCAGTTCCCATTGCTTGACGACTAGGGCCGGGACATTTTCCCCCTTCAGTTTTCCAAGCATTGAGTCGATAACCAATTCGTGACCTTCGCGCATTTTTTGTTGCGCTTGAGAAATCGTCACGATGACGCTCCAGAGGGAGAAGCCCTCGGAAAGGTCCGCTGGAAAAGGTTTGTTGTCAGGATGGTCAGTGAACGGCATAAATCCCCCCGGTGGCTGTTTTGTGGTTTTTGTGAAGCAGCGGCAGCGATTGTCGTCTCGTTCGATAAAAATGTGAACAACGAAATTGTTGGCTGTTGCGAAGCGAATACGATAGGCTTTTGAGACGCGATATGTCTCATGTAACGGTAAGATACGAGAAAACTAAAGGCCGGGGGGATACCAATAATGATGCAAGTGGACAGCAAGACGCTTTATTCGGCCTCAGATGTAGTCTCGTTTCTCGAGTGCGAGCACAGCACGGCTCTCGCGCAACTAGCGATGGCAGACCCCAAAACCTGGCAGACCCGACGCGGGCCTGAAGATGAACAGCTTGCGCTAATCCAGGCTAAAGGGATGGCGCACGAACGCGCTTATCTCGAAGAGCTGAAAGCCTCGGGTAAGCGAGTCATTGATATCAACGAGATAGCAGGAAAAAGCATCGAAAAGCGCGTCTCAGCGACCGTCGCGGCTATGAAAGACGGATACGACGTCATTTACCAAGCCGCCTTCCTGCATGACTGCTTTTTGGGCTACGCGGATTTTCTCGTCAAGGTCACAAAGCCCTCGGCGCTCGGCGCGTTCAGTTATGAGGCGGTCGATACAAAGCTTGCGCACGCCGCGCGCGCAAAATTTCTTATCCAACTCGCCTTCTACTCGTATCTGATGTCTCTGATTCAGGGCGTCGACCCGGACCAGATGCATGTGAAGCTGGGCGACATCGATAAGAAGACAGCGACCTTTCGGTACGTCGAATACCGGTACTACTTCCAGCACGCGCTCGAACGCTTCCTCGCACGCGTCAACGCCAAGCCTGCCGTCGAAACGTATCCGCATCCATGCGACAAGTGCTCGCAGTGCACATGGGCTGAACACTGCGAAACGCAACGCCTCAACGATGACCACCTGTCACAGGTTGCCAACATTTCGAAGGTTCAGATTCGTAAGCTCGCAAAGCAGGGCATTTCGACGCTTGCAGCGCTCGCTGCTCTGCCGGCAGGGTCGACCATCCCCAAAATTGCTGATGGCACGCTTGAACGACTGCGCTCGCAAGCAGAACTTCAGTTTTTGTATCGTCAAGACGATGTGCGCCGTCATCTCCTCTTGGAAAAGGATTCGACTGATATGCGCTTGAGAGGCTTCGAGCGGATGCCTAAGTCCAACCCAGGCGACATGTTCTTCGACATGGAAGGGAATCCGCTCGAAGAGGGTGGACTCGAATACCTGTTCGGCGTCTGGGAAGTGAACACTGACCCGGGTCAGTTCGTGGCGTTCTGGGCCCATAACCGCGCTCGGGAAAAGCTGTGCTTCGAAGAGTTCATGGACTACGTCGACGACCGCCTCCAGAAGTACCCGGATGCCTTCATCTACCACTACGCGCCTTACGAACCGACTGCTCTCAAGAAGCTGATGTCGGTGCATGGCACGCGCGAAGCGTCAGTCGATAACCTTCTTCGTAAAGGCAAACTTATTGACTTGTACGCTGTCGTGCGCGAGGCACTGCGCGTGTCAGAGCCGAGCTACTCCATCAAGTACATCGAGCGCTTCTACCGGGGCAAGCGTGCCGGTGACGTGACGAACGCCGGCGCGAGTATCCTCTTCTACGAGCGATGGAAGCAGCTCCAAGGCTCCGACGAACACAAAGCAGAGGCGGATAAGCTGCTGCAGGACATCTCAGACTACAACCAGGATGACGTGGTCTCGACCTATCAGCTTCGGGAATGGCTGAGAGAACTGCGCCCGGCCAACATGCCATGGGCAAACGAGCTCACCGAAGCGGCCGCTGAACATGTTGAACCAAACGCCGCAGAAATGCGAGTCGCAAAATACAACGAAACGTTGCTGAAGGACCTGCCCGAACACGAACGTGAGTGGAACGAGGCGCAACGGTTCAGGGCACTCGTGTACCAAATGCTTGCGTTCCATCGCCGCGAAGCGAAACCCGAATGGTGGGCGCTTTTTAAACGCCGCGATTCAGAAGAGTATGAGCTTATCGAAGACGCCGAATGCCTGGGTGGCCTGACGCGCGACCTCAAGCGCGGGCCGGAGCAGGAAAAGCGGTCGCTGCGACATTTCTACAAGGCTCCTCATCAGGAGACAAAACTGCGCAGCGGCTCGGTCGCAACCGACGTGTTGTCGGGTAAGAGCCTCGCTAACCTGCTGATTGAAGAGGGGGCAGACGGCCTGACCGTTTCATTCACCGCGGGAGCCGCGTTTGAGCCGCCGCAGACGCTCGCAATCGGTCCGGGTGGTCCCGTTGCTACTGGCGCTCAGCAGGAAGCGCTTTTCCACTTCGCAGATACGGTGACGTCCGGTGCACCAGCCTACCGCGCAGTGCATGCGCTTCTTAAACGCGAATTGCCACGTATCAGGGGCGTGAAAGCGGGCGCTCCGATTGCCTATGAATCTGGAGATTTACCGCCCCAGGTCATCGCGGCGGTGCGCGGCATGGAGGAGACCTGCTTGTTTATTCAGGGACCTCCTGGAGCGGGCAAGACATTCACCGGTTCGCACGTTATCGTCGACCTGCTCAAACGCGGTAAGCGCGTGGGCGTCACGTCGAATAGCCATCACGCCATCAACAATCTGCTTGAAGGAGTGGAGAAGCGGGCGCGCGAGCAGAACGTCGAATTTACTGGAATGAAAAAAGTGGGAACCGGTGACGACTCGAGGTTTAACGGTAATTCCATCATCGATGTAAAGAATAACTCGGACGTTTTCAACGGCGGCGCGCAACTGGTCGCTGGCACTTCGTGGCTCTTTGCGTGCGAGGAGATGCGCGAAACGCTCGATTACCTCTTCGTGGATGAGGCAGGGCAAATGGCACTGACAAATCTGGTGGCCGTGGGATTGAGCGCCAAGAACATTGTGCTTTTGGGTGACCAGATGCAACTGGCTCAACCAAGCAAAGGCACCCATCCCGGCCGTTCAGGTGATTCGACGCTCGACTATCTGCTGGATGGACTTGCGACAATACCGCCGGAGCAGGGCATCTTCTTGAAGTCGACCTACCGCATGCACCCGGATGTGTGCGGATTCATTTCTGAGGCGGTGTACGACGGTCGATTGAAGTCTGCCCCTGAGACGAGCTCGTATTGCGTCTATAGCACGCCGCAACCTGCGGAAGCCAAAGCGTTTACTGGCATTCGGTACGTCCCTGTCAAACACGAGGGTAATGCGCAGTCGAGCCCGGAAGAAGTTGCCGTGGTCGCAAGGTTGGTCCGTGACCTCCTGAGCTACTACTGCGACGGCGGCAAGCCGACTCGCAAGCTCACGCTCGACGATATCCTCGTGGTTGCACCGTACAACGTCCAAGTCAACGAACTGAAGCGTGGCCTGCCGGCCGGCGCGCGCGTAGGCACCGTCGACAAGTTCCAAGGGCAGGAAGCCCACGTCGTCATCTTGTCTATGGCGACTTCGAGCGCCGACTACCTGCCGCGGGACATCGAGTTTTTGTTTAGCAAGAACCGTCTAAACGTCGCCATCTCGCGGGCCAAGGCGCTGTCCATCCTGGTGGCAAGTCCCGACCTCCTTGCGGTACCGTGTTCGACGCCGGAACAGATGGCGTTGGTCAACACGCTATGTGCCCTTGTCGACCACGCGACGCGCCACGCTGGTGTCGCCGATTTAGAAGAAGAGGCCGCCGCATAAAATTTGGTTTGGCAGGACATAAATTGTCGTGGTCGCTCGTTAAACTTTGTCCTGTGCTGATGAACAGGAGGTCAAGTGATGAGCGATAAGCGAGTGTTGGTAGCGGTGTCCGCACGGGCCCTTTTCGATTTCGAGAAGGAAGCCAAGTTGTTCAAACCGGAAGATGCCGCACCTTACTGTGCCATTCAAAAACAACAACTTGACGTTCCTGCCGCACCCGGCGCTGCTTTTGCGCTGGTGCGGAAGTTGTTGGCCTTCAACGTGCGGGGGAATCATCACGTTGAAGTTGCCATCTTGTCGCGAAACGACCCGGTCACTGGGTTGCGCGTATTTAAATCAGCTCAGCATCACGGGCTGAACATCAGCCGCGCCATTTTCACAAGCGGCGCTGCCCCTCATAAATACCTCGCGCCGCTCGGCGCGTGTCTCTTCCTCTCGGCAGACGCGGCCGATGTACGTGCTGCCTCGGACGCTGGCTATCCCGCGGCATGCGTCTATCCGACCGCCCGCGAGGTCGAGAACTCCGATGCTAACGAGCTGCGCATCGCCTTCGATGGTGATTCCGTGCTCTTCAGCGACGAGGCCGAGCGAATCTTCCGGTTGATGCGACTGGAAAATTTCGTCGACCACGAGACCCAAAACGCGCGCGTGCCGCTTCCGGCGGGCCCACTCAAACCCTTCCTCGATGCGCTGCACCAGCTGCAGCAGCTTCGCGTGAGCGACATTCGCGTGCGCACTGCGTTGGTCACCGCGCGCAGCGCGCCCGCTCATGAGCGCGCTATCCGCACGCTGATGGACTGGGGTGTGAACATAGACGAAGCCATGTTTCTTGGTGGTCGTGCCAAGGCGCCGTTTCTTGCACAGTTCGCACCAGATATGTTTTTTGATGACCATACTGGCAACTGCGACGCTGCGGCGCCGTTCGTTGCGACATCCCATGTGCCCTATGGCGTCAACAACGCGACTGTTGTCGCGCACTGACAAGGAGGCCCAACGACGCTTTCGTCAAGAAGAACGCTCACGCAGCGGTTGGAGAAGTTTTTTCAAACGCCCTTGGTGCCAAGCGTGTCCGCGCAACTCGCGGCCGACAGCACGGCTATCGCTGTGCTCCTGCCTACCCAATTCCACAGGACGCGTCTGCTGACTAACCCATCGCTCGCACATTTTCGGTTCTTCAAAGTAATGGACGCCTGGACTACGTTTAGAGCTATTGACGAGTTCCTCGCGGACCCGTGGAGCAAGTTTCCGCCAACCGTTTAACCCTTCCAAAAAACCATGGACATTCTCATCACCGAAGTTTTCCACAGTGCGGAAAAGAATTTCCGAGACCGGGCCGACGCCGTCGGGCTCGCTAGGGCGGAGAAGCTAAACGATATCAGCAATGAGCGCTACTTCGAGGTGCTGATGCGAAAGACGGCGCTTGAAGACCCTGTTTTGCAAAGGCAGCCGATTCGGTCGCCGTTGGGCTCGAGTTGGCGCTGGCGTCTGCACGACGAACGGATGGAAGAGTTGCTTCCCGCACTCTCAAACCCCCTTGAAGTAGCCCGGTACACGGGCGCTGATGTCAGGCGGCTTCGGCAGGCTTGCGGCATTCCCGCGAGGTTTCAGAGAAGCTTGCTGCGTGCGGTCGAACATGCTGCGGTCTTCGCTAAAATTGTCCGGACATCATCGGGCGGCCTATTCCATTCCTTTGTCGCGCCAACTATAAGCATCGAAGGTGGAGAAGAGCAGGCAGTCCTTGCCGAGCAATTGAGGGGAGCTTTCAAAGGTCTAAGTGATGGAGGCGTGCGGGGGCTCACGCGCGAGATGCACCTCGACCGCTCAATTCGGCCACCTGGCGTGATTCTGCTGCAGACGATTGGATTGGTCGACGGGCACAACATAGGACAGCAACCGCCGGATGACGCTTATTTGCAGGCAATTCAAATCTGCGAAGCGATAGCTGCTCAGTCAGGCCACACCTATGCTTACGTGGAGTTCATCCTGTCGGCAAACTTCACTTGGTCGCATATGGACGTGGCGCGCTTCCCGTTGAGCCGCCATGCGGTTTGCTCGTTCGACAACCCCCAGTGCCACGTCTGCGCGCATTCGTCGTATTGTCAGCGGCGCGGCTTGGAAGAACTCGTTTTCAATAGGGAACAGGGTTGGCTAGAGTCGTACGCACCCGCTTGGCGATTTGACGTCAGTGACATCGTTCGGCTCGGGTACCTTCCTGGATTGGCGGCCGAAGCGGTAGTGCAGAGCATCGACGACGACAACTCGTTGTGGTCGCGCACCGACACATTGCACATCCCGGCGCCGGACGCGCCGAATATCCGGGCGGTACTCACAGAAATGCCGCTTTCTGAGGTTCGGTCGCGTATAGGCGAGTCACAATACGGTTCTGAATACGCCAACATCGTCGCCAGAGCACCGGGTAACGCAGAGCGGAATGTGCCTCTGTTGGCCGGCCAATTTGGCGAAGAATTTCACGGGTTTCGCGGGCACGCGTTGCTCGATGCCTACGAAGCACAGGGACGCGAGACCGTGTCTTTGCTTGCCGTTGATTGGGGGCAAGTGGGCAATTTGCTGGTCCGAAAGTCCTAACCGGCAGTTGGGCCCGCGGCGCCGGATGTGCTGCGTGCGCGAGCCCATGCCTCTTCATAATGAAAAGACGCCCATTCACACACCCTGTCGAGCACCGTGTCGTAGTTTCGAGCGAAGAACCACTGCGAGCGGCAAGCGTCCCAAGAGTATCCGATGCGGTCAGCGGCTTCGATAACATAGTAAGGGTGTTGCGCCTTCACAAGGAAACCGACGTGGTGCATGCTCGCGAGCTTGCCGAGAAATTGCTCAAGGTCCGTGACATTCTCTGCCTGCCGAACTCCCGGAAATTTAAAACCCCCGCTCATAAGCGCTTGGCGAACATCGTTCAGGTCGGTTTCCAAGAGGGCTCTTACGGGGTCGAGGAGAATGTTGTCGACCAACATCGTGTCCACATGCACGATGTGTTGCATTCGGACCGACAGAGAGTCGAATCGGATATTGATGTTCCGGGGTCGGCTATCTTCCATCGCGCTTTCGTCCACCGGACTGTCTCCCGACTGACGATACTCCATCACACTATATTGCGTTTCTCCGATTTCCACGCTGCTCCCCTTTACTTAAATCTATAAAAGCCGGAGCAAGCTCCGACGTGCCAAAGGTGTTAAACAGGTACCGGTTTCCCACGCACCTGATGCCGGCTCGAAACCATCAAGACATTGAGTCGCATCGCGCACTTGATGCTCTGTTATATCGGCATGCGGCCCCATCTTCTTGACCGAAATGAGCCAGCAACTCAATACCTGGCGCCAGAACTGATTACTGGGCGTCTGATTCGACAACGGCGCGACGGGACCGGAAAGGACGGGTTGTATTGCTCGGATGGTGCGACCCGCGCAGAAGAGTACCTGACCGGGCCGCCCCGCTTCGAGCGCAGACGTACACGCAATCGCAGCCGCTGCGAGCAGGTCGTCCCGCTGACCCAGGTATTGCATCGCGATTTCCGCCCGGGCGTCCGCGGCCAATCCGACAGTCGCTGCTTCGATATCTTCCGCTGCTGCGCGCGCGGCTGCGTTCGGTTCAAGGAATCCACGCATGCCGTCGGCGGTAGTCCGCTCGCAGTAGCGGTACAGCGGGACATCTGGAAACTGGGTGCACGAGGACCCGCTGCCGCAGTCCAGCCGGGAAAGCCATAAAGCCGGGCAGTGAGCTCGTAGGCCTCCGGAACCTCGATTCCCAGCGCGCCCTGAATCCCACGTGCGAACTGTTGTACCAAGAATTTTTCGACGGAACGAAGCGGGCGGCGAGTGCATTCAGGCTCGATGGCGGCTCCGAGGCTGCTAACGATGTCCCAAGCCTCTTCTTCGAGATGCCAGGGTGTAAGAATCGCGCCGTATGCGTGGGTCAAACGTTCCCAATTGATTGAATAGCATGCGGCGGCTACTACGTCACGCGCTCCGGCAGCACTTAATCCGTTTAGCTCTACGGTTAGCCTTTCACTTTTCTCGAGCAAGCGCTGTTTGATAAATGCTATAAATGTCGGCGCGCTCGGATAACCCGGCGAGGGGAATCCGACAGCACGGCATAAGGCGACAAGACGGTTGTAACTCAAGTGATGAGACCTCTTTCGTTGTAGGACACCACGATAGCCGAGCATCCGGATGTCTCACGTCTCAAAGCAAAACTAGGCTGCGCCAGACTCGCTCTCCAGTAAGCCACCGGGCGATGAGTTGCGCCCCGTGACCGCCGGATGTCATGAGCGTGCTGACCAATTCCTGCAGGGCAGTCGTCCCGTTGTTACTGAGCGCCAAGGAATTTCGGGCGCCACCGACGCTGCGTAATGTGAGCCGTGATACACACAACTCACTGTCAGGTTTTGGAACTGTGTTGGAGGCGAGGAGCGACTCGATTTCGCGGAGGCACAGCTCGACGTGCTCCAACGCCTTGGCCGTTTCACCAAGCTCCAGCGTGGCTTCAACTGCGACAAGTCGAGCTAGAATGAAATCGGGCCGTTGCAACAAGCTATGTTCAGCTGCATAGGCACGAGCATAAGCGTTGTTTTCGCGGGTCAGTGCTTCCAGTTCACCATACAATCGTCCGCAAGCCGCCGTAGCCACAAGCGTCGCTTTATCACCGGGCTTCGCGAAAGTGTAAAGCGGTTGGTCGGGTGGTAGGGGTGGCTCCACGCCCGTTAGCGCTTCCCAATCCGCCGCCCCGCACAGCTGCGCGGCGAGGTTGAACCCGGATGGATGCTCAAGCGATAGCGCCCTTGTCACTCTTAGCGCAAAATGGCGCACGAAGAGTCGCTGCGCATCACTTGTCGGGGATTGCCTCGCGGACATATCGAAGGCGGCAGGCATGACTTCCGCCGCCGACCAGCGGCCGGGCTGCAGACGTGTGAACGCCTCGGGGTTTTGGAGCGTGTTCAGTACGGTGCTCCACCGTCGCCGGCCGCAGCTTCGCGCTAGCACTGCTTCTATTGCTGCTTGCGAAAGGGAGGGAAGCGCCAGATGCAGCCGGTCTCGCTTTAGTGCCAGCCGTTGCCGCATCAAATCTGATAACCCCTCAACGTTTTGCCCTGAGGCATGGCGCAGGTCAAGCGCCTCAGCCAGATACGCGATTCGTGGATGCAATTGACTCATGCTTTTTTGTCCCCTCGAAATTGATGGCCTTCTGTCATTCGTCAGCGCGCTGCTGCCGCTAGTCGATTTCGCCGAATGTTCCGGGGAAATCGTGCCATGCGTCCTTGGCGGTCTGGTTCGTCCAATCGATGATTTGCGCTTCATCCCGCGACAGCGTTACCACGACGATATCTCCGAGCATACTGGCCCGAATGTCTGCCACGAGTCTGGGCCTTGCCCCCGGCAGAACCATTGCTTCCCCAGCGGGCTTCCCCTCAAGCTGATAGCGCACGCGATAGAGAGGTGCGCGGTGACTCGCCGTTTGATGGCTTTTTCGATACCGCGCGGCTCGAACGTATTCGACATCGACAAAAACCAGTTTTCCCGTGACGCTCTTCACGCTTTGGCGGGTTATGGAGAGACGACGAGCACGCTTCCTTGGGCCAGTTGTCTGCGGAGACCTCGCACCGGAGCCGAACGCCCACCAGCCGCCGTCAAGGATGAGGGTACCGACGCCCATACGAGGTGTTCAGTACGGGCGAAGACATCAAACAGGACAGGCGTCCCGCCGTGCTGTCCACAGAACTCTCGCACAGTTGCCTGAATTTGCTCGTAGCTCGCAGTCGCGTCCGCAGTCGCCATTTGCGTCGTGAAGCTCGGAAGCTCGTCGCAAAGGCGCCCGAGCAGTTCAAGCGTCGGGCCATTGACAACGACATGCCCAAAATCGTGGACGGCTCGAGCAATCTGCGGCCGCGACTTTGCGCCGATGCGCATCCATTTAATGAACGAGTCGCAGAGGCGATAAGACTGATTCCGCGCAAGCGCGGGGAACCCGCGCGAAAGCCAAGACGACTCGACCGATTCGACCAGGTCCGCGTGAAACGCTTCCATTCCCTCGCAGGACAGCAGCAAGTCAAAGTCCCAAAAGCCGTGCAGCAATTTGATGAGTTCTGCATTCGCCCAGGTGTTGTAGGTGCGAAGCGGTGCCGAAGCCGAGCCAGCTGGTCCCGCTGTGACGCCGCGAATGCCCGCAGCGTTCACGCCGATATTGGTTTTCTCATTCTTCGGGTCACAGAACCACGCTTCGAGCAAAGGCAGGGCTGTGACGTACTGCGCTGCAATTCGCGAATTGAAGTGCATCAGGAAAGTCCTCCGAAGTGGCAAGGACTTCATTATCGAGTCGCGTCGAGACACTTCTTGTCCTGTCGTTGAGTCGGCTCGTAAATTTCCTGCTATTGATGTTTTCCCGGCAAACGTCCTTCGGGGCGGCCGAATGCGACTCGTATCGACAGAAATGGTTGGCCGTCCCAGTGACCTGACTTCGCGCGGCGGCGCCGAGAACTTGTCAAGCGTCTTCGCTAGTACTAGCCAGGGACCAGGCGAGTATCGAAAATCGGAGCTTTTCGGCCGCATCTACGCCCAACCTCACTTCGACTAGCAAAACCACTGCGTTGCCGTCCGCGTCACTCTAGCTCGGCGGCGGTCGCCTATGACGGATGATGTGTTTCGCAGCCGCCGCCAAGCCAAGCTAATGCTGATACCGCTTCGCGAGCTTAAGGTAATCTTCGGCGAATTCTTCACGCAGTGATTCTGGCGCGATGATTTCGACTTGTGGGCCTATCGAACGAAGCCACCACCGCAACTTCAGGCTTGGAATCACCGTTCCTAAGACCTTTAATCGGCCATCGGGAAGCGTCTCGACCTCCTGGTCTTTCGCCATCGGCGAATCTTTGAGGTGGTTCCCGGCATTTCCGTCGAACGCCAGTTCGAGGCGCACTGGAGGTTGTGTTAGAAAGTTGAACGCTTGCTCCGTGTCGACGTATTCGCGCAGCTTGAAGTCCTCGGGGTAAGCGAAGCCGACGCCGGATTCGGTCACTTTACTGATTCGGTCGAGCCGAAAGAGCGTGCGAAGCCAACCAGGCTTGCCTTTCTCGGGACGCGGCTCACGCGTTGGGTCCTGCGCCACCATGTACATCACGCCACCTGATTCAACCAGCGCCAACGGCCATAGCCGTTTTGGCGCTGGCTCCTCAGTCTGTTCGCCCTTATAAGCGGCGCGATACTGCACGAGAAGTTCCCGCTCGAAGAACGTCGCAGTCGCCACAGTCTGGAATACTTCCGGACGCAGTTTCGGTCGAATCAGTGCGAACGTGCCATCGACCGAATCGATTTTGTCCGTCCACGCCCGATAGACTCGGCTGTCAGCTTTTTCCTGAGAAAGGCGAACTTCTGCGGCCTTAAAGAGCGGCTCGATGTCCTTGAGAACCGCTGTCGGCAGTTTGTTTCCCGCGAAGCGTTCGAGGATGTTAAACGCCACTGCCTCGGATGCGCCCATAAGATTGATACCTTCACGGGTTCCTTGAAGCCACGGCTTTCGCTGCCAAACGAGTGCCCGTCCTTCCTCCCGGGAGATGACTAACTTGTCTTCCTGCAACGCTTCGAGGTGTCGCTGCACCTTCTTCACATACCCTACCGGATGGCCGCGCTCAAGGAGCCGCCTATGAATCTCTGGTGTAGATAGCCACGGGTCCAGGTCCCGGTCAGTCGGAAGAATTCTAAGAAGCGCTTCGTCGAGAGTAGATGCCATCTTTGACCGGTGAGGAAGGTAGAGGGGCTGAACGTAAGTCGAAAAAATTTACCTGATTATACGAACATTAAGACATTTTGTGTCTTGTTATTTCTTGGGTGGAGTTGTAGAGCCCCGACGCCATGGACCTGAGCGATACTGGACGTGAAATGTCTTGGTCTTATTGCAACATGTTTTGGCCCCTGAGCGGGAGGCATTGTCCGGCAAGTAGGTATGAACTAGGAGTAAGACGATGAACTTGGAACTTGAGAACGAGATTCTTTCTTCCCATCCAACGATATTCGACGGCTTTTCTTCGCGCCTCAAGAGCGGAGAATACTTCGAGTGCGGCGACGGCTGGAGGGGTGTCATAACAGAACTGGCAGACAGGCTGGAAGCGTACGTGAGCATTGCAAAGGCCGAAGGACTGCCGGTCGTTCAGGTGAAAGAGAAGTTCGGTTCTTTGCGGGTGTACTTCCGGGGTCCCGTGCCAGCTTTGGTGCGGGATTGGGTTTCAACCGCGGAACACCAGAGTGCCCGAACGTGTGAGCTGTGTGCGGCACCAGCGGCGTTGCGCGCCCGTCCGGAAGGCGGCCACGTGCGGACTTTGTGCGCCGCGTGCGGCGATGCAAATAATTTTCGCTTGCGTTGACCTGTTGCGACTCGGCAAGAGACTGCACTCATAAACCGGAGAACAAACATGCCACAACTTATCGAACACATTGATGCCATCGCGCGCCAGAAAAAGCGCGATGTTATCTTCCTGGAGTTCATAAACGCTGAGCGTCCGCGCTTGCAACCCTTTGAAGAGATTGAGAGCAGAAAGCGGATACTTGAATGGTTCGACGCCGAAGCTATCCCTTGGCGGATGTGCGGCCACATTGCGAGCGAAAACGTGATGCGTTCATACGCTGGACAGGTCTACATTGATGTGCCATATGACTTGAACAACCCGACTTACCAGGACGTCCAGGCATTTCTTGAGTATCCGGACGGCACAATGCGCTTTGACGACGTCAAATTCTGGATTCTGTCGCTAGACGACGCAATGAAAAATGCACACCACGATGAACCCGGCTTCTGGGAACGGTGGGCGGAGAATTTTTGATGCAGAAAATAACGAGACATCATTTGTCCCTGTTGGCCCTCACACTGCTTCTCATGCACGGAACGGCGCAAGCATGCGACGGGCAGAACGCAAAAACTAAAACCAACCGGGGGAGTGCGCACATGAGCAAGGAATACATCCGCGACAACAACTACAAAGTCATCGGCAGCATTGATACTGATTCAAGTGGAAAGCAAGTCGGGTACGACGTCAATTTCCACCGCGTGGGCGAATACGACCCGAAGACGGACAAGACCCGGGACAGCAATTTCCGGGTGGTCGGCACGGGCAATCAGCTTTCCGCGTTGATTTGGCGGGCGGAAAAGTAGTCCCGGACGGCAGCCTAGCGCCGCTGCTTAGGGAGCCAGCGACATGATGATTCCAACATGAGAAAACTGGCGACGTGCTAGGCCAGACAGGTCGGCGTCTTTCGGCACCTTTCTGCGTCCACAACCGCGGTTCTGGAAGAATACCTGGTAGATATGGGCGCAGGTTTGTGAACATGAGGGCAACGCGTTGTTTCGACAGTGAGAGCGGCTGAGCACTGCGCGGTAGGCTGAGCGCGATGAGCGCATGTGCCAAAGGGGCGAGCCGGGTGGCTGTACAACTCACGGTGGCCGCGAGAGGGTCCTCGAACGCCTTTAGAGCGCACGGATGGTCGATGGATTGAAGCAGTCTTCGCGCCTTCGTGTGCTGACGACGGTGACCTTATCTGGGAAGGCCACAAGTAGAGCAAAGGTAGAGCAAAGTGCGGGGCCGTGGAGTCTCAGCGGGGAGAACGTAGGTCCAAAGAGATACTTGCGATATAACAGTAGCTCGTTCTTCGACTCGTCTGGCCGCGGCTCTTGAGAAACATGCGGCGTTTCCGAGAGGCCACGATGCCAAGATTTGTTGTTTTCGCAGGCGCGCTACCAGGCATTTCGATTAGCGCCGAGGGACTGCTTGTAAGCGGTCCCGGCAAGCGGGTTTTTGCCCAACTCATTTCACAACCGCTGCGCAACCTCGTGTCGATTCGATTGGACGGTCGCGCGCCTGGGCTTTGGCCTCTCGCCGATTGGCTAAACGCCAACAGACACAACGATGAAGTGAATGAAGTCCTGGCACCCGCTCGTACCCTGAAGGCGCTAAAGCCGTTGCTCGTTGGCGCTTGGGATTTTCCGGCTGAGACTACACACACGCTCGGTCCCACCGCGTGCTTTTCTATCTTGCTCGGTTTTTTGGACGAAATCTTCGCCGCCGAACAAAAGGGAATTGTCATTGTCACCGGCACGCTGCCTGAATGGAACGCGGCTTTCGAAAGCTTGGCGGTTGACGTCTTTTCGTTGCATGCAGACCCACCACCAAAGCCATTGGATATCTTGAATACGATTCGCGAATTCGCGAGGGCAATGAAGTTGAGTGTGGTGAGACCATGACGGTGTCGGTGCTAAATTGGTAATTAAAGCCGCCCGGCGGCAAGAGTATATCGAGGGAATCTTATGGACCTTGAAGAAAAAATCGCCAAAGCCGTCACCTGGCTGCGTGAGGCAGACGGGCTGCTAATCACTGCAGGCGCCGGCATGGGTGTGGACTCAGGCTTGCCCGATTTTCGCGGCGCTGAAGGTTTTTGGCGCGCCTATCCGGCGCTTAAGCATCATCGCATGTCCTTCGAGGATATGGCCAACCCGGCCAGTTTCTCGAAGATGCCGACGCTTGCTTGGGGTTTCTATGGACACCGTCTCGCGCTTTATCGTAAAACAGAGCCCCACGCAGGCTTTGGCATTCTGCGCAATTGGGGCAACCGTATGGAACACGGTGCTTTCGTTTTTACGAGCAACGTTGATGGTCAGTTCCAGAAGGCCGGGTTTGCGGCGTCGCAAGTGGCTGAGTGTCACGGCACCATTCACTCGCTTCAATGTACCGAACCTTGTACGACCGACGCGTGGCCGGCTCAAGGATTCGACCCGGAAATCAGCGAGGCGACGGGGCGTCTCACGAATGAAATGCCGATGTGTCCTCGCTGCGGAAAGCTAGCGCGGCCTAACATTCTTATGTTCGGAGATTGGGGCTGGGTCGAGAAGTACTCGGAGCGCCAGATAAACCGACTGGACGCTTGGCTGCAAGTGCCCCATCGTCTTGTCGTCGTTGAGCTAGGAGCAGGCAAGGCATTGCCGACTGTCCGCCGCTTCAGTGAGAGGCATGGCCCGCGTGTCATTCGCATCAACCCTCGCGAGGTGGCGATTGCGCCTCATATTGGCGTCGGAATCGCAGGAGGAGCGATGGAAGGTTTGCAACTTCTGAATGAGCGCCTGCATTCTCTGTAGGGCGATGGCGCTTGCCGTGCTTACGAACCCGACGTGTAAATTCATGAGTTGCTACAGCGATAGCTGGGCGAGAATCGTCGAACTTTGAAAACATGGGACGTGCGTGACGGACACTTTCTTCATCGACCCGGCGAAGCTCGAGCCTCGTGCGAACACCCTTTATTTGGAGGTAAGCCACGACGTCGTGAGCTGGGAACGGCACCCAGTGATGATGGCGCTGCCCGCAGAGTCTCTCGTCATCTTGGAGCATATGCATCGTGAGACGCTCGAGCCTGACGGTCCGTATGGCATCGGTGGGAGTTGGTCAGAACATTATCTTGATGGGCAGCTTCTTCTTGCTTTGCCGTTCGGTGGGGTTCGCGATATCGGCACAGGGGCGCATTATCCTAGCGTCGTCTCAAGTCAAGAGCGGCGACTCTGGGCAAAATCATGGAAGCGTGTTCACGGCACCCCTTGGGGGCACTATGAAGCCCGGCCACTCCTGCCTCTATCCCAAGTGAGAGCAACCTGCGCGAAGGAAATGTATGTGGAGCGAAATGGCCTTGTCACGCTGCGGTGGGCCAGCAACGCGCTCGGTGACTACCGGTTCATCAAGCCCGCACTCTTTCGAATAGGCGACTGGCCTGCATTATTAGCCCTTAAGCATCTCACCACGCCACCTATCGTTCACAGGACGCGCCACTCGAGCTTGCTTCCATGGACTGCGCCGCTGCGAGCGGGTCTCTTACAGTTGAGAGATGGCTGGGTAGGCATGGCGGTCTCCCATACGTTGCCGGAGTGGGTCAACTCACCGATTGTCGTGGCCATCCCTGAAGGGTCGCTGGACTTACTTGCCGCAAAAGAGGGGCGTGAGCTTCCGGGGGCAACGCTTCTCACGGTAGGCAATGGGCGCAAGGGCGCAGTCGAATGGGGCAGCTATGGGCCGATTCCGCTGACTGCTTTTAATGAACCACTTTTTCCGCTGCGGCAGAAGCTCATGCGTTGGAGCGATGGACGTTTTACGCTGGAGTGGGAGAATCGCAACGACCTGGAGCCCGGGCCATGCATTTTTACCGAGGCGCTCTGCGCAAAAGTCTGGCTAGAGAGCCTAACCAAGTGAAGTAAAAGCGGCTGGGCGTTGCATCGCTTTCACACTCCACTTCTGAAATCATGATTCTCCAGGCGAGAGCGTTTTATCGTTAGACGGGTGCGGGACGCAGCACACTGAGCGTGACCGCTAATTGCTAAACTGCATCGCCACCATTCCCGGAAGACCCCGTGAGCGCAATCGAAAATTACTTGTACGCCGTCCAACGGCGGGATAACGAGCCAGTAAAGAATTTCGATTCTGGCCAGGAAGCCAACAATGGCCCGATGGAGCCGGATACCCGGTCTGACGGTGACATAGGGGACGTCTTGAACCCGGCCGAACGGGAGAGGAGTTCTAGTTCGACGCTCTGCTGTCCAGCGGACTTTTACTTCTATCAGCCAATCCGATTCCGCGTGGAGCCGGACAAATGGGCGTCTACGTAATGGCGGGCGGCCGCGACCGTGTCGCTAAACTGTTTGGGGTGCAAATCGGTCAAGTTATATAGTTTTGACGGCCTTGCTACGGCGACTCTAAACTCGCCTTCGAAATTAGAGAAACGGCGAAAAGCTGCCAAGTGGAACCTAGGGGATTATGGTGCAAGAGCGATTGCTTTCATTGCTGGACCAGGTCAAGCCACGACGTGCGTTGTTTACGACGTTCACATTCAGCCCGAATTGGTTCGAATCATATGCCGCGCCTCTTTTAAAGCTCCTGAAATGCGAGCGCATCGAAGTTCTGGCCGACGCTCGGTACGCCAGCGAGTCGACCGAGGAAACGTCGAGCCTTTTCGCTGGGAACGGATACCGCGTGATTCCGGTATTGATGAAAAATGGGTTCTTTCACCCGAAACTTGCTTACCTTCAGGGCCACGGTGACGACGATGTGCTCGTTGTCGGAAGTGGCAATTTGACGTTCAGCGGGCAAAGTCAGCAACTTGAAGTGCTGGACGCTGTGCGTTCGACCGAGCATCCCGGCGTTTTTGAAGAATTTGCGGACTTTGCTGAACTCTTCGCAAACCGAAAAGGACTCAGCGACGAAAGCCGGAAGGTTGTGCTCGGGTATGTCAGGCGGGCCCGACGCGTGGCTGAAGCAGCCCCAGCGGCGGCGCGCGAACGCCGCAGCGCGTGGCTTGTTCACACGCTTACCGAGCCCGCAGCGAAGCAACTAGCGCGGCTCATTGATGAGCACCTTCCGAAACCGGATTGTTTTACTGTGCTGTCTCCTTATCACGATGCCGACGGTCTTGCAGTCGCAACCCTGGCCGAGGACTGTGGCGTTGCCAATTTGCGCATCGGTCTAAGTTTGCCCAAATGTGTCGCACCGTTTAGCGAGAATCCTGCGGAGCTGCCTTCTGGTACGGCCTATGTCGCACCGGCGACAACGAACCCGAACCGGTTCGCTCACGCCAAAATTTTCGAATTCGTGTCGGCTGAACGCGGCTGTCTGGTCATGACGGGGTCGGTGAACGCGACCCTGCAGAGCTTGCACAGTAACTCCAACGTCGAGGTTGGCTTGGTCCGCCGCACCGACAGCGAGGCATTCAGTTGGACAGCGGTAACTCCTAGCGCTTTTGTGCCTTGCAAGTTCAAGGTGGAGGAAATTGCGCTCGCACGTAACGCGCTTGATGCCCAACTACGGGAGGATGGGACTCTTTGCGGGACTGTGTCGCCGTTGCCGCCTTCAACTGACTGCACTCTCGAAATCTGGAATGGGTCGAACCTAGAAAAGACGCTATCCGTAAGTGTTGCGGCGACGGGCGACTTCAACGCTGGCACCGTCGCTCTTGCATTCAACCCCGGAGCCGACAACGCGCGAAGGGCGCGACTGCGAACCGGCGACTTTTCGGCAACGGGATGGCTAAACATCGAGTACGAGCTTCGCGCCTCGCCTGAAGAGAAGGACTCTCTGCGGGCAGCTGCCAGGATTTCCGCAGGCAATGGAACGGTCGAGGACTTGCATGACATCTACAAGGTGTTGCGTGACGCCCGTAGGGTGCCCAACCGAGCGACACCTGTCCCACGCGTCAATGCGCAAGCGCACGCGCCCTCTGCTCCGACCGGTTCACTCCAGAAGCCGTTTAAAGATTACGACGACGCACTGAATGGCGCTGACATCGGCGTATCCGAGTTGCTGGCAAACCGAGCCCTGGCGGCTGCTTTCGACAACCTGAACAGGGATGTGAGCGCCTTGGCTCCAAGACCGAAGCTCTTGCTTAACGAGGGCGCCGAATTTGACGACGAGGAATTAAGGTCTAACCCGCAGCAACCCGGAACGAAGCCCGGAAGAAAGCCAGTTCCGACGCCGGCAGAAATCGATGCTGCGAAAAATGCGGCTGAGGAAGCGATGCTTCGCGAGTTTCCTGAATTTTTGATTGAAAATGCCGCTCATCCTATCGTGCCCGGGACCGTCGCTACGTCGGCAGGGCACGCGCTTAAGCGATGCCTTCGTCACGTGGTCTTGCAAAGTGCGAAGCTGATTAAAGATGATGGCGAAGAGGCTTCAATCGGGCTTGAGCACTGGCTCGCACGTTATTCGCGTTACCGATACAACGATTGGAACCGCGAATGTCTTCTCTCGCTCTTCTGTGCGACGGCATGCTGCGCCGCCTACTATTCGCGCCCCGCACGACGCGCCGATATTTTGGGTTCACTCAAGGAATCGGTGTATGCGCTGGCAGGATATGCACCTAGTCTCCAGGAATGTGAAGACCGCACGAAATGGATGCTTGCGAAGCCTACGTTCAAGCGGGTGCCGATGGCTGAACGCGCCGCCATTGTCGCCATGTGCTCGTTAATTGTTACGTCACAGACCCCGCGGGAAATGCTTGAAGAGCTGATTGTCTCGACATTCCTTCGCATGCCCATTTCGCCGGACACGCTCGTCACATATAAGCCTGTTGCTGACTTGCTCGCAAAGTATCGCGACAACCCGCCGCTGCAAAAAGCGACGCCTTACGTAGGCGGATACTCGTTTGGCGTGCTGCGTGCTAGTGACACAAGCCGCCGGTGTCCTGCTTGCAATCAGGCACTCGAGGTTCAAAGCGACATTCTGAGTCTGCGCACAACGCGTTCGGCAATTCATTCGGACGGTTGCAAAAAAGCGATTTTCTTTGGTCTGGATGGAGAAGCACTTAAAGCAGCGCTGAAGCCGATGAAGATTTCGTTCGGCTATCCGCCGGTCAAGGAGCAAACATGATTAACGTTGACGGACCGGTCTTCTCGAGCGTCGTTGACCGTGCTCGAGCCATTGACCCGATTGGACTGCAGGCCCTGAATCTCCGGTTATACACGACGGTGTTTCCAGGATTCAATAACGTGACGCAATACGTTCGGGTTTTCTCGGCGTTTGCCTGGATGCTTTCGCGCATCGAGCAGGCTGCGTATGAAGAAAATGCTGTCGACGAGCGTGCGTTGGCTATTGAGCGCCTTGGCCTGGAAAAGATGGAGCTCCTACTCACCTGGAGCAACGTCCTCGCGAAAGTCCCTGGTATGCCGGGTGCGCTTCGCGCTTTTCCTGACGTGGAGGACAAGAACGTCAACTTGCGATTCGACGAACTGTTGAGCTACGAGGCGGAGGTCGCCCGCGCCGCAGGAGATGCATACGATGAGAATGTGGTCAGCGTCTGCTTCATGCATTCAGTTCAATATCTGCCAGCGTTAGCCAGTGGTCTGCGGTTTATCGTTCCAGGCAACGGCGTCTCGACCAGGTGGGAACTGTCCCCGGCAGGAAAGTTACTGGCCGATGCGTACCAGACGATGCTGGATGCGACCCTGCGTATATCAGACCCGAAGCTTGCAGATTGGTTGAGCGACCCCCGGCATGTCGCAACGACACGTGCGCACGTGCGCGCAATCCATGCCGCTGGCCCGATTGACGTGCTGCAATCGAGCCCAGAAGAGGGGCGGCAGTTTATTGCGGTATTCTTCCCCGGACCAGAAAGTTCGCCTCAAGCCCCGAACTGGAAGCTTCGGCACGCCGGAATCGTTCTTGCCCTGCGTGCGATGCGTTTGAGCTCCCGCGCTTTCAACGAAGACGACGGCTTTGTGCCACTGGATGTCATCCGCCACGCAATGGGTTCCCGGACCTCAGCCGACGGCGCGTCCCTTGATATAACAGGAGTAGAACGAGCGGCCGCTTGTTGGACGAGCGTGCAGCTTCGACAATATCTCAAGGCCGCACTCGAGACGCTTTTTCGCGTGGCCGAATTTGAGATTCATGAAGCCACCATGAGTTTCGACCGTCAGCGAGGAATTCAGGACATTGGAGCAGCAATCGGCAATCGGGTAACTGACCGGCTAGTGGCCACGGAAGCAACCGTGGCGGCGACGAATGCTCGATTCGCTCGGGTCTTGCCAGACAACGTCAAGTCCCTTTATCAAGCTGGCTGCGAGGTTGCCGAACTTAACCTCGGGCGCCGACTGACAGAACTTGTGAGTGCCTCCCAGGGAGTGCTCCTGACATCGCGTTCGCAGTTGCAATCTGTCGAAGCAAGCGCAACGAACGCTGCGACGCTGGCGTACGAGGCGTTCGTGTACCTAGCGCAAGATACTGCTGTCTGGTGTAAAGAGGCCTCGTTCAATCTGCTCGACGAGCATGACCCCTTGTCTTTCGCAGGTTTAAGAGAAATCACTGCGCAGATGGACAAAAAGCAACCCGGCGAGCTCATTGCTCGCATAGTTTGCGACTATGTTTTGAATCAGCATTTCAGGATAGTGCGCTCTCGCTCGACACGCGACGATAAGCCACGCGATGCAAAGCCACGGGACCGTTATCGTTTTGTCATGGGAGATGACGGCCTCGAGCGCGCACTTTCGAGGGAGCGGGACTTCTTTGATGTACCGGTGTTAGAGGACAAGCTACATCGTGCCTTGAACTTGCTGGCCCTGTCGGGTGTGGTGGAGCAGCGCGGTGATAAGCACTTTAGGCTAACAACACTCGGCCTCAACAGGGCAGACGAGGTAATACCGAGAGTGGACGCTATGGTCCAGCTTGCCGTCGCGTAAAGCGAGCGCGTAGTTCGGTCACCTCGCGAGCGCGCGTCGTCCCTTGATTAAGAATCGTGCCCATGACGGCTATAAAACCTCAATTCCTCTGTCGCAACGGCGCAGAATAGCCCGATTTTGCTTAGCACCTCTACTGCGGGAAACAATCGGAATGCTGCGTAGAGTTTAGAAGTGGGACAGCATTTGTCCTCAAGCACCGATAGAGTTAATCCACAATGACGACGAGACCACAGTTCATGACAGACAAACCGCAAGACTTTCCTGAAGAAAGCCTCGAGCACCGATTAGCCCTTTTCAACGCGAAGGAGCGCTTCGCTCTCATCCAGCGCGTGCTGGGCGTAAAAGTCGTGCCACACGCCGGCTTCCTAGACGAGATTCTGGAGGCGTGCAACATCACCGCCAAGCCGGAAAACGTGTTCTGCGCGATGGATTTTCATCTGGACTGGCTCTACGCGGCATTGATTAAAAATCCGCTCACCGAAGAACCCCTTCCGCTGGTACCGGACGCGGCCGGCCAGTTTCCGGTGACGGGAAGCCAGCAGGATGCAGACTTTGTCATGTGCTTCACTGAGGGTGACGGCGTAGGCAGGTCCGAAACTCATCTTCTCCTGATTGAGGCAAAGGGTGTGGGCGCCTGGGACACTGGGCAGATGATGATGAAGCTCAGGCAGTATCGGGCGATGAAGCCGGCATTTGAACGAAATCCCAATGTGCGTCCACGGCTAATCCTGATGTCGCCGAAAGACCCCTTCGAAAACGCGACGAGGCAAAACAGCGAGTTCCTGAGTGCATTGAAAGCCTTCGAGGATTTCGGAGAAATCCGGTGGATTGAGCTGAAGATGGAGGAAACGTTCAGGGTCGTTCGTTGCAACGTTGAGGGCCGCCCGAACGGCAATTCTCCGACTCACTGGAAACTGCAGCCGCGCTAAGTGATACCGCAATCACACACCTATGAGAAGCGTCGCGCAATGACCCATGTCTACCGCCTTTCCAAGTCGAGAATTATGTCGGGTCTCCAGTGCCACAAACGCCTGTGGCTAGAGACGCACAAGCGCGAGCTTGCCGAGGTCACGCCCGAGAGCCAGCATATTTTCCGCATGGGCCATCTCTTCGGAGACCGCGCGCGCGAGCTGATGGGTCAGGGGGAGCTCGTAGGCCATGAACGGGACATCGGCAAGGCGCTCGATGAAACGCCTGCCGCGCTCGCACGAGCATCGGAGCAGGGGACGGTCGTGTATGAGGCGGCGTTCTCCTACAAGGATGTCGTCTCGAGGACTGACGGCTTTGCGCGCCATCCCGACGGCTGGCACATGACGGAAGTCAAGGCCGCGACCTCGGACAAGGCCTATTTCTATCTCGACTGTGCGGTTCAGGCCTGGGTTGCAGAAGGGGCGGGTTACCCCGTGCGACAGGTTACTCTCGCGTACATGAACAACCAGTTCGTCTATCCAGGTGGTGACAACTACGCGGGGCTGTTGCAGGAGGTGGACGCGACCGCGGAGGTCGCCAGTCTGAAAGCTTCGGTTTACGGCATCGTCGGTCAGTTGCGGGTCATGCTCGCGCAGGACGAACCCGAAATTCGCACGGGAAAGCATTGCTGCAGTCCATACGACTGTCCGTTCATCAGCTACTGTCGCAGTCAGGAGCCGCCGCCACCCGAGTATCCGGTAGAGATTTTCAATCGCTCCACTGCGCGCCGGCTGCGCCAGGCCGGTTATGTCGACGCAATGGCCGTGCCGGAGACCGAACTGGAAAGCGCGCGAGACCGGCGCATCCTGCGGACCACGCGTGAAGCCATTGCTCACTTCGAGCCCTCAGCGCAGCAATTTCTTCAGTCGCGCACCTATCCTCGATACTTTATTGACTTCGAGACGATATCGTCCTCGGTGCCGCTTTGGGTTGGAACACGCCCGTACCAGCAGATTCCTTTCCAATGGTCATGCCACACGGCAACGGCTCCGAGCGTCCTTACGCACAGCGAGTTTCTCGACGTATCCGGTGAACTACCCGTGGAAGAGTTTGTTCGCACGCTAGTGCTGGCACTCGGTACAGACGGACCTGTCATCGTCTATTCGGGATTCGAGCGCGCTAGACTATCGGAACTGTGCGAACTCGTTCCGAAATACCGGGCGGAGCTGACGGCAATCATGCTGCGGCTGCTCGACCTGTTGCCAGTCGTGCGGTCCGGCTACTATCACCCGGCAATGAAAGGCTCGTTTTCTATCAAGCAGGTCGTGCCGACTGTGTGCCCGGAGCTGGACTATTCTTACCTCACAGACGTCGCCCACGGGGTGGCCGCGCAGCGCGCGTGGTGGGAGGCCGCCGACCCTGCGACCGATGCATTGCGTAAAAGGCATCTCGCGCACCGCATGCTGCAGTATTGCAGGCGTGACACGCTTTCGATGGTCGCGCTCTTCAGCGCGCTGGAGCATGGGCGAGCGGTGGGCGTGGCGGAGCTCGGCGATGCCCCGGCATTAGCCAGCGCTGTTCTCGCCGGCTCCGAAGGCGTTGTGAAGAGCGATGCGCTCATGTAGCGAACGGACTTCAGTGTAGCGTTCGTTCACGACACCAAGCGGTCTCGGCGAGAGCGCGGGTCGCCTCCGGACCTCAAGCATCCCCAATGGAAGGACGTTCAGTGAGCAACGTCCTGAGAAGAGGACGCCCACACGCAATTCGAGGGTCACGAGCAAGGGAGTAGTTGGTATCAAGTTTTGCTGAAGTGCGCCGTTAGCTCGGTTGGGTACCTGTTCGGGCTGAGTACCTCCAAAGCCTTTCTGACAACAACATCAAGAGAAGAGAGAATTGACGCTTTCCGAACTTATCAAGGATGTAAAGCGCGATGCCGTGCTGGCCCAGGCGTTCGAGTATGTGCCGAGGAACTGGACCTCGTATCCGGACCTGCCTGCTGCGCTTCTCAAAGCTGGGTACACCGGACACGATGTGCAAAACGGGTTTTCCGTGACCCGGCAAAAGTTGCGCGACATGTTCGCGATTTCGTTGAATCTGGCAGGCGAGCATTCTGACTTGGATTTACTCGCTGCGGCCATCGTCGTGGTGCCAGTTTGGGGTTACCCGGGCGGCGTGGTTGGACCCGGCAATCGTACCCCCATAAACGCCGTCCATGAGCACCGTCACAGCATCGCCCAAGCGTTTGCGCGTTTCGCTCGAGGAGAGGCGAGCACAAAGGAAATCGTCAAAGTGACGACGCACAAGCATATCGGCCTGTCGACCTTATCGAAGCTTTTGTATTTCGCCGGGATTGCGAGCCGGGAGGGGACAATGCTGATTTACGACCAGATGGTCATGCGTGCGTTGCACTTCCACTCTTTTGACGAGTACGGCGAATGGCCGCAGTACGCGGGTTACGCGCAGCGCGCGACGTACGCGGCGTTTATCTTGAAGACAGCGGAAGCGGCCAAGGCCGTTGGATGCGAGCCCGAGTTGATAGAGTACGCGCTCTTCAAAGAAGGGCAGCGCCTTGGACCGGACCGGAAGGTTGAAAAAATTACCGAGGAGCCGGAATTCATTGAGGCTGAGATAAGGACGCCTGGTGCTGGCACGATTGAAAAACTGCCGACATTCGCAGGACGTTCGACTTTCAAAGCGGAGTTTCACGATGGTGGCGATGTCATGCTTTACTACGGCAAAAACGATACAGAAAAGACTGTTCCGAGAAAGGTTTTGATTGATGTCGCCAATTATTTCCGTGGTGCAACGATTCCGCTTACGGCAACGAAAGGACCCAGTCTGAACGAATGGTTACTGACGAATTTTTCGCCCATTTGGCTCGCATCCTACGTTGGCTCTGTGCTCCTACGACTGGGGTACGCCGTGCGCGTAGAAAAAAAATTGCATTTCCCTCTGATTCTGACCATCTAATGCGACGAGCGGACGCCGCCCGTGCAGGTCGGCGATGATTTGGTCGTGGTCGCAGCAAAGCTGTAAATCAGGATAAAGGTTGTCCCATCTATCGTCGTACCCGCAGTCGCCTGATGGCTGCGTAAATAGTTTCGTGCGAGACGTGCTACGGAACGATGCGACAAACAATAAAAATGGAGAAGACCTTGGACATTAGGAATCTGCAACACGCCGACCGAGTGCGGGGTGGTGTGTACGGGTTGCTTGTGGGTGACGCGCTTGGCGTTCCGTGTGAGTTTCACGACGCTTCTGAGATACCTGCCGAGCACGAAATCGAGATGGCACCACCGAAAGGGCTTCGACGCGCCCATTCCGGGGTTCCGATTGGTACGTGGAGCGACGATGGCGCGCAGGCGCTCTGTCTACTCGATACTTTAAGCCGGGACGCAACCCTTAACCCTGACGACTTCGGCACCCAACTGGTTTCATGGTACGAGACCGGGCACATGACCCCTGATGGCAAGGTTTTCGACGTGGGCATACAAACACGACGAGCGCTTGGCGCTCTGAAACAAGGCGTCGAAGCAATGAAGGCGGGTCCGAACGGGGAGCGCGACAACGGGAATGGTGCGCTTATGCGGTGCCTTCCGGTCGTATTTGCTCGGACCCCATTGCGCGCCGTAGCCTCACGACAATGCTATGTCGCTGGCTAGAACTTCATCTATCGCCTCTTCCATCATCGTTGTTTTTGTCCCCAGATAGCCGATTAACTGATTCTTTTCTACCAGTGCATCCAAGGCCGTCGCTGTCGAGAAATTACCCCAATCATTATCAAGGTACTTGTACCACGCCCACGCAGCACTCGACGACCCACCGCCCAGACGACTCGTCGTTGCTTTCGAAATCGCGTCATGAACCTCTTCAGAAAAGAAAGGAGGCTTGTTATCGCGCTTCGCGCGGTTTCGTGCGACGACTCCTAGAATGTAGTCGTTGACTCCTCCGGATTGCGCTGCGACGGCCAACTCCAGAACAACGGGCCATTCGGGGTAACGCACTGTAAACCCGCTATAGCTCGCGGTCGGGCGGTCCCGCCATCACATCGAAGGGGTTTGTCCACCGGAACGGCGTTGCCAAGGGCCAGTAGAGCAGTAGGAAGACAGCCGGGGCGTCCAGAAGGTTTACCGGCCGGGTGTCGTATCGAATGATGCGTTTATGCGAACTTCATGGAAATGACGAGTGCAATCAGCCACGGAGGGACGCCCAATAGAGCTGCAACCATCGCGCGTCTAACCCATATATGCTTTTCACAGGCTATTTGTGCGTTGCGATGAATCTGCATTGAGCAGTCGCGAAGAATTTCGGCATCGGTAGCGTCTCTGAGTGCATCGGCGTATCGCCAGTTGTCTTGCGCTGCGATACGACCGAAGAAAATGAGTGACTCGTTCGGTCCGGTGACCCTCGGTATTACAGCCATAGCAGCACACACAAGTGCGACAATCACCAAGAGGGTGGCGGTTGCTGTCGTGGCATAAGCCCATGGTGATTTCACTGCGGCAGCGCCGAACGCAGCCGCGAGTCCGCCCAGCATGGCGATACCCATTGTTGTCACAACGCCAACCTTAATTTCAGCGGCAGCTATCCATCCGAGGTTCCGCTCGAGCACCCACTGAGAAAAGATGAGGCGAGTCCTGTTTTGCTCGGGGCTTGGGTTTTCAGAATCGACGTCAAGCAATTGCCCACCTCCAGTTCGAGCGATAGATAATCCGGTCATCGAAGCCGTTCCAGCGAACAGGTTCCCACATGTTCCTGCCATCGGCGGACACCTTCAATCCCGTCTGCAGGACCTTGAAAACGTCTTCTGTGATGTAGCTTGAATTCGAGTGTGGCAGTGACGACAGTTTTGCGGCGTGATTCGCGGCGCGCCCTACCCAAACGAGGTCGTTTGCCCCACGCACTCCGGTCTTGGCTACAAACAGGTTGCTAGTGTCGATGCCGACTACGTGGTTCAATTTGAACGTAGTTCCCTCATATTGCTTCGCAAGTGCAGGAGCGATGATTTCGCGTCTGGCCCAGTGGATTTTCATTGCTGTGCGGGCCGCGCGAGTGTTCTTCAACTCGCCGATAAATACGGCCATTACTCGGTCGCCGTCGTACGCGGTAATCTCACCACCCTCCGAGCGAATTATCTTCGCGGCGCAAGCGAGAAATGACTTGTAAATCTCTGCGGCAAAAAAAGGGCGGAAGTTATCGACAAGGTGCGTCGAGTCCGCCATGTCAGCATATAAAACGGTCGCATCTATCCTGACCGCGTCGTTGCCGAGCTGGACCGAGGTGTCGTCCGGAATCTGTCTGCCTTCACGCTCGGTCCACTTTTGATAGAAAACTTCGTGGACAGTCTCTTGAAGATGCTCTCTAAGACTCATGGTCGATTGCTTTGTGGTGACTAGGTGGGGGAAGAACTACCTGAAGACGCCAAGTTCATTGATGAGGGACCGAAGCCGATTGCATGCTGGTCCCATCGCCGCCGCGAGACCTTTTCCGTCGGCGTATTTGTACGGTATCGTCGTAATCCCTGACAGGTCGGTCGGCAGGGATACTTCTCCACCTCTCGGCTCCATCAGAATGGCGCGTTCGCGACCCAGTCGGCCCATAAAAAAACCAAGCTCGAAAATCACATTGTCGCGCGGCACGGCACGGTCTTCTCCGCGTATTTTTGTGACGTCGTCCGGTTGAACGATAGCAATCGCGAAGTCGCTGACATCTAGCTCCGCCTCAAGCGACTCGATAGGGTAGCGGGACGCTTTGAAGACATCACGGGTCCATAGCGTTACGTTATAGTCGTCGTATTCGAAGGCATTCTCGACTGCCCGCGCAATGGGAAGCGCCTCGACCGATGAGATGACAAATATCCGAATCTTTTCCCGTGCTTCCGCAACCAACCGATTGCGCTGAAGTAGGCGGCGCGACAACTCTTTGGCAATCCAGCGCCAGATGTCCGGATAAGCCTTACCGAGAGAGACGAGCTGCGGTTCCGTCAGCTTGCCAACAACGCTGCCATCGACGGAAATGATACTTGCGGACCGAAGCTGGAATAGCAAGAGCGCAGCCATTTCGCCCACATGGTCTCCTGCTGAACGCTGCGCCACTTTTTTCCCGTTGACGGACACGTCGAGGTTCCTCCGAGCAGGAAATACATGTCGTTATCGTCGGCGCCCTGCTCGATAAGAGCTTCGCCAGGCTTGATGTCAACGAGCTCGAGTAGCTCGGCCAGGTCCGTTGCGAGTTGCTCGTTGCCGGCGACTGTACGCTGCTCTCGTAGAGCTTCTATAAGGCGGCGACGACCAGCTTCGCCTTCAAATCGTTCTTTCATGGTTGTCCAAATCAGGTAGGCAGCTCAGCGAGTTCCGGCTCGGTTGTCGTGCTAGCGTTCTTTCGCAATGGGCAATCGTCGCAAGTACCGCAACACTCGGTGTCTCTGAAGACTGCCCAGAACGCGGCTTCGGCTTCCTTCCATTCGACCATCGAAGTCGCTAGTTGAGCCGCCTGCGAAGCATGGTCGCCACATGAACGAAACTTGTTGCGGCGGCTTATTTTTCCCCGTGCGCAAATGCACGGCTGCCGTTTGTTGGTGATGCGCCCAATTTTTCGCCACACCGTGTAGACATGTACGCCGTCAATGTACGCGCGGAGAGTCGGGCCGTTAGGATGGGACACTTTGGGTCCTGCCTTCACCAGCAGGCGACCTTCCTGCAAGGCTTCCGACACGGCTCGACCGAGCGCTGACGCGGCCGCCTCCGCATGGTTCTGGTAATGCGCGGCTGAGCCGTGTGCCCATCCCTCTCCGGGCCAGCGCCCCAGCCTTGCGACGCGCTCCTGCAGCAGAAGAAACTCGCGCAGTGTCTGCCACCACCGATGCGCTGCCGCGACATCAGCTACGCCCATTTCGTCATGTTCTTGCCAGTACAGGCAGAAAGACCCGTCGCTATTTATGTGTCGCTCAGGGCAAAACGCGGGTAGGCGAGAGGGAGTTTTTTCTTTTGCGAACACGTCGTCGCCCTTTTGATAGGCGACGATGTCGTAGCTAACCACGCGCCCATCGGCCCGACGGATATTTACCGTCAGTTCGACTTCGCTCGAACCCAAGTGCGTAACTGTCGCCGAATAGTCGGCGGCGACGTCCGCGACGAAGCTAAGTGCAGACACGAGGGCGAACTCAACCTTTCGAGTGCGGACGAACGGAACGTTCGACTGGGCGGGGAGCCGCGGGCGTACTTGCGTATGCTGCCCGTTTCGCTACTTCGCCGGTATCGTCTCCCTTGTCTGCAAGAGCTTCGACCGCTTCGTTATAGTCAAGATTCTTGCGCTTCCGTGTACTGCCGAACAGCTTGCGAACCGCGTCTGATGCGACTTCATAGGCCTCGGTACCGAGGGCCGTCTCGACCCCGTTGCACCGCATTTGCTGTGCTTCAGAGGCGAGAACACCGCGGCTTACGGAGCAACGTACACGGTCACCGTGGATTCCGAGCCTCGTAAGTGTCATCGGGCCATATTCGAAACCTATGCTAAGACCAAGCTCCCCCGTTTTGTAACCGGCGTCCGCGAGTTTTTCTAGCGCGAGTTCGAAACTGCTTCGGAGGGCGCCGGCCAGCAGCGTGGCGTTCCCTACCGTTGCTTTTTCGTCAGTTGTCTGCGCCGTTCCTTCACAAATCAGCCCATGAATGCAGTCGCCGATGAAGCGCACCCGGCGTCCTTTGAAATCGCTGGTCAGGACGCGTTCGAGCTCAGCCCGGATAACGTGCAGGACGCGAACGACATCGCCGGTGTTGTCGTCAATATGGTCGCCCACGTATCGCGTGAATCCATCAATGTCGGCGTAAATGCTTATGGATTCTTGGCGGCGCGAGTTTTTCGGCGTGAGCTTGACAATGTCGATGTCGCAAAAAGGCGGAGTGTGTCGACTAAATTCGAATGCGCCAATCGGGTTGTTGTCGAGGTCATTACGCCATTCTTCGACAATCTCGTCCGAGGTGACTCCCAGCGTAGCGGCCTCTTCGCAATCTTCGATTTCCTGTCGGGTCAGTCGTGTCGTCTTCGGCTCTTCGACCTCCGCCAGGTTGAGCGCTCGCCGGGCTTCGTTTGTCAAATAGATGCCTTCGGCCGAACCGCCACCGGCGAGTTTTGCGGCATGGTTCGCTGGGTCGCCCAAAAAGAGTGGCTCACGGTACCCGTTCCGTCCGTTGTTGACTGCGAGCGATTTGCCGCTATCGATACCGACACGGATACGTGCCGAGGGAATCTTGTCTTCATCGTCGCCCGTCTCTTTAAGCACGTCGACAATTAGTTGAGCGATTGCAACAGCGCGGCGGACACGCTTGGCCTCAGCGCCCTTCTCGGTGTTATACGGCTTGGTGACGAGAGAATGCAAACGCTGATTGTGGAAGTCGACCCGGCGCGCGTCGACACGGCTCAGGATGCGACTGACCGCCCGATAGTGGAGGTTCAAGAACCGCAATGTGCGCTTGTGGCACGTTTCGCCCTCCGTGGCCGTGGAGTTCAGCATGTCGTCAAGGTTGACGATGTCCGCATACAGATGGACCCCGTCAACACGATATGCCTTGTTCGTCGGAATGTTCTCGAGCGCCAGTTCGCGAACATAGTCTGCAACAACGACACTTTTCACGTCGTCGATTTTGGTTTTGATGTGTTTCTCCGCGCGGTCGTAACTCCAGGTGCCGGCCATCTCAATGCTCCGTTCAATGTGAGACCCGCATGGACAACCATTGAGTCGACGGGTATAGTTTCAATATACATACAGTAATCTTGCCCGTCAAGTTTCTATACCTATCAAGATGACCGATACGACACCGAAGATGAGATGGGGGACAGAACGTCGCCTCGAATTCATTGAATTTCGTGTTTTCTGGGACGGGGGCGTCAACCGCAGCGATTTGACAGAGCGATTTGGGGTGTCGGTCCCACAGGCGTCAACCGACCTCAGCCTCTATCAGAAGCTCGCGCCAGACAATCTGGTCTATGACGCCAGCGAAAAGCGATACATCGCGTCACCGGCTTTCGCGCCGCAGTTCCTTGACCCGAGTGCGGATGCTTATCTCGCCCAGCTTCGGTCGGTCGCGGAAGGGCATATCGACGCAACGGACACATGGCTACAGCGGGTGCCATCTATAGACGCCATGCCGATTCCAATGCGACGGATTGAGCCAGCGGTGCTGCAAAGCACGCTTGAGGCGATGCGAAGCGGGCGCTCTATTGAGATTAACTACCTGTCGATGAGCGTGTCGCGAACTGGAGAAATGTGGCGACGGATTACACCGCACGCCTTTGGATTTGACGGCGCGCGGTGGCACGCAAGGGCGTTCTGTCACATCGATGAACGATTCAAGGACTTTGTCCTATCAAGGTGCAGCGCGACTCGTGAGCCGGGTCCAGCGGGTGCCAATCCGGATGCCGACCGCGACTGGCATGAGCATTTTGAGGTTCAACTTATTCCAAATCCAAACTTGGGCACCGCCCAGCAGCGAACGGTCGCGTTCGATTACGCCATGAGCGAGGATGGAATCAGACTGTCCGTGCGTCGTGCGCTCCTGTACTACTTTTATAGGCGCCTTGCGCTCGACTACATTGCGCTCGACCCCGACCCTAATCGTAGTCCAGTGGTGGCCGCAAATCGCGAGGAATTGATAGAAACTCTCGGCCTTAATCTCAAGCAAAGGCGCGACTCATGAACGCAATACGCAGGGCCCGATGACGCGGTAGCCCGTTTCTGTCATCAGCGTGTCCATGACTTCCTTGGGCACGATGCTGAAGTCCGTCACCCGTTATTGTCTCTCCTCTGGTTAATCTGAGTCCTGCTGCGTTCTGCTAGCATAACGCTAGCTTTTTACTTACAGGAATTGCGCAATGGCTGTCGCCAAATCCGAACTGGTCAGTGTCAGGGTGGAGCCGCACATCAAGGGGTGAAGAGCGAAGTTGGTGCCGGCAACCTCGATGCAAAACGGTTGTGATTGCAACTTATTGAGGAAGAGCTCCAGATTCAGCTCGTCGCAAGGAACGAGTTGCAGCGTTTCGGTACCTGTCGCTGTGGTCGGACTGCCATTGACGAGCCCGAAGGCGAAGCGGACTTGGTTGCCCAGATGTAGCGGTCTGATTCGATTGTTTCGATGGAAGAAGGCACAAGGAACCTGGTGCTCTCCGTGTAAGTTGTGTTTCTGGTAAAGCGTTGGCTCCTTTATCCACTGCTTGCCTGGCTCTGCGAAGTCCACATCGTCAGGAGCGACGCGATGCCGAGAAAAATACAGTTCCATTGAACCCGCTGTGCGCTCGCATGCCTCATCACGCCGGGTAATCGGAGGCTTGATTTTGATAGTCCTGAACTCAATTGGAATCGCAACGCCTGTCTGTTGGTCCGTCATTGTGCTTTTCTCCGTTTAAACAGCACCGTCGAATCCGATAGCGCTGCCGAGCTTGCCAATGTCAGTTGTAGAGGTTCCGCGACGCGTACATTATCTCCGGCAGAAAAATGTTAAGCCATAGCAGAGCAGAGTAAATTATGGCCAGCGGGGCGATGGTTAGCTCGGTGAGGTCCGGAGGATTTTCAACAAAAAACCTCTAAGGTTTTTCGCGTTCATGCCGTTATAAAAAAAGTACTCATCTATCTGAGTCGAACGAAGATGACGTCGAGTTGAAAGGGTTCAAAGTCGAAATTACATCGAGATATCGCGTCGCACGCGCGGACTCGAGCGTCGTACGAATCAAGAGGAAGATTGAGACGGTCTTTGTTTGGCCGAGGGGGCCGTAGTCTTGTGTGGACCAATGGAAAGCCGTTACGGTCATACGCAAGAATAGCCACGCCGTGTCGGCGTGGGGAACCAGGACTGTCAAGCTTTGACAGCAACTCTGAGAATCAAAAATCTTTTCTGCAGTTTACTTCAGTGGTAGCTGTACTGGCGCTCGTTTTGCTAGTTATGGCCGCGACGCTATGCTTCCTCTTGGTGCGTCGGCGGCACCAATCCACCGCGCCTGCAATGGGGGAGGTCGTGCCGCAGGCGAGAGTTGATACGGCCCAGACAGAAACACAAATTACTCGTGGAGCGGACGCGTCAATGCAAATTGTGATTGGAGAACATCCGGCCCAGCCGCTCATCACCGTCGAGGTCATTAAATCTACGGCGGAGTATAAAAGGGCGAAGCCGTTGGAGTTCACT